>Ga0208979_100141_pt1 | contig 122233 bp, 112 predicted proteins | sample HotLakConsUCCSLE_FD_184738 | JGI IMG/M metagenome (GOLD analysis project Ga0208979, IMG submission 184738) | Hypersaline microbial mat communities from Hot Lake, Washington, USA - Hot Lake Consortium UCC-SLE (SPAdes) | ecosystem: Environmental > Aquatic > Non-marine Saline and Alkaline >... | reverse complement strand
CTCAGAAAATCGCCACGCACGCATGAGACCCCCGCTCGGGCTACGCCCTCCCGGCGGTCTCATGCGTGCGCCACAAGTGGCCGACTTTTACGCCGCCGCGTGGCCGGATTTTACTCCGCCGTTGACAGGCAGCACGATCGTCACCAGGATCACGATCGCCGATATGATGGCGATGATCGTTGATTTGATAAGCTGGCGGGTTGTCGGCAGCTCTGCACGTGTGGGGATATCGGAATTGTACATGGGGTTTCCTTCAGGAATTGAGAGTGGTGAAATAGCCAGTGAGATGCATGCCAACCAGGACAAATCCTGCGGTCATCATCACCACATTGGCGGTGTAGGCGTGACGCCAGAAACTGTCCGTGCGCCGCCAGTAGCTCATGGCGATAAGGATTGCGGCAAGGGCTAGGAGTTGACCGACTTCAACGCCGATGTTGAAGGCAATCAGATTGGTGAGCAGTCCATCGGACGCAATCTCGTACTCCTGCACCTTGGTAGCCAGACCAAAACCATGGAACAGGCCGAAGATCAGGGTTGCGGCCTTGGTATTGGGCTGGAAGCCAAACCAACGCTGGTAGGCCCCCATATTGTCGAGCGCCTTGTAGACGACTGACAGGCCGATAATGGCATCGATGATGTAGGAGCTCATCGTGATGTTGTAATAGACACCGAGGATCATGGTGGTTGAGTGCCCGATGGCAAACAAGGTCACGTAAATCCCGATGTGTTTCATCCGGTACAGGAAAAAGATCACACCTGCCAGAAACAGCAGGTGGTCATATCCGGTGATCATGTGCTTGGCTCCCAGATACATGAACGGGATGAAGTGGACGCCATAGATTTCCTGGATGTAGCCCTTGTCGCCCTCGGTGACGGCGTGCGCCCATGCGGCCTGCTCCATGAACGGGAGACAAGCCAGGGTGAGCAATATGATGAGAGTGAGTCGCCCCAACGCCAAACGATGTCGCGGCACCCCCTCACAAAGTGAGTTTTGCATGTTGAATCCTGTTTTCTTGATGGATTTTATTGGCTGTTTTGGCAGCCGAAATCAGATCAAGAAAACGGGCTTTGGGGGGCGATCCAGCCGAAAGAAAGCGCCGAGTTCAACGGTTTCCGGAATGGAAACGAATTGGAGGCGGTTCGTATCGCGGTGTACCAAATACTGGTGACCGATCAGATGCGGTGTCTCATGCGAGTGATCCGCAGGATTGTGGCCGTGGTGGTGGCTCGTACGCTGCTCTTCGAGTTCTCCGTCGTCGTGGCTGTGACCATGATCGGTTGCGGATGCCAGTTCGGCATGCCTCGACTGCTCGGCGGCCTCGGCATTCACTGCCGAGTGCGACATTGAAATGCCCACGGCTGAAACGAAAAGTCCAAGCGTCAATGTGATCGCAAGGAAAAATCTGAGCGTTCTGCTGAGGGCAAGATTCATCATCATCGGTTGCTTCCATACAATATCCCGTGGGAGCAATGAAGCTTTATTTGCCTCTCTGGCACCGGATTGGGACATGGTAACTGTCACAAGAAATTTCACAGATTAATGCCGATGACCTGCTGATCCGCACCGTTCTTGCCAGTGGCCCTACCAAATTGTCCTGGAAAAATAACGCGGTAGCCTGTTGACTCTCAAAAAATGTTCGCTATTTGTTCCGTCATGCAAAAGCGCCTGAACCAGCTCATACGAATAGCCTGATCCCGCCATGCCGCGATGACCGCAGCTATGATCAGTCTATCTGTGTTCGAGGTAATCATGGGTATTGCAAGACGCACAGCACCGTTCGGTGCCCGCAGAAACTCTCATTCGATCCGCATTTTTCAGCCAGTTGCAACTATCAAATGCGATGGGGCGGCCGTGTACCGTTCGCAGGTGGCGCGGGATGTCGCTTGTCTGTTTGATGTCAATCCATCGGTCGTTTCATGGCAGTGCATGCCCCTGCCTCTCGGTGACAACGAGACGGCCCACGTGCCCGATTTTCTGATCTTCAACGTTGACGGCAGCGCAATTCAGATCGACGCACCCGACAGGGTTTTTTCGGTGGACGTTGCCGTGGTGGAAGTGGAGGCGCGAAAGAATGGCACTCGGTACAGACTGCTTTCGCGCGAAGAAATCTATGACGGCTTCAGATTGCGGAATGCCAAGGACCTTCTGAGGTACGGACACCACGTGACCCCGCTGGGCGACCGTCTTCGGCTCCTGGCGGCGCTTGATGATGAAGGCTCGTTGCCGCTGGTGGAATGTCTCAAAGCGTTTCAGGAGACCAAACCTGTTGCAGGGATCGCGGCGCTTATCCTGAGCGGCTTCGTCCATGTCGATCTCGATGATGGACCACTCGGACCCGACACGCTGGTGAGGCGAATAGCACGGTGATGTCCGCCGCCTAATCCCTCATCAAACGCGAGATCACCATGTCCTATTATCCTCTCCGCGACAGTTCCAATATGCGGTTTCCCATCGCCGTAGCCAAGTGCGGTGTCCGCAGCGCCCTGCGATCCTTCCTGCGCCATGCCGATGTGAGTTTCGTCGCGATCCTGGCCGTGTCCGAAGTCGGTGACCTACCTTTTTACGAACAAGCCGCTGGCGAATTGCTCGAGGCGGGCAAGACCACCGACATGTTCGGAGATGACCTCGTGCTGGTCACGTCGATCGTGGATTTCGACACGATGGAGGCCAAGCCCAATGTCTTCCACAAATTCAGGAATGCCACTCGGATCGTTCTTTTCGTGCCGAGCCTGGACGATCTCCCGCAGAAGCTCAAGGTGATTGCAGATCACGTGGTCACAATCGCGCCGCCCACTGTCGACCACCATCTTGCCGCCGCCCGTTCAATCGGCCTGTCTGGAATGACAACGAACCACGCGGAATTCCTGGCGGGCCTGCCGCTTGCCACGATCAGATTGGCATTCCACAAAGGCCGTCCGTTGCTCTCCTCAATTCGTCGCCTGAAAAGACAGGCGGCCGATAAGAAGCCTGCGGATACCGCCCAGACATCAAAGCCAGCTCTGACCCTGGAGGATATGCATGGGTACGGCCACGCCAAGGATTGGGGGTTGCAACTGGCCCAGGACATCGACGCCTGGCGGCGTGGTGTCATCACCTGGGAGGATGTTGATCGCGGCGCATTGATTTACGGTCCGCCTGGATGTGGCAAGACAGTTTTTGCGAAGGCTCTGGCAGGCAGTTGCAGCGTTGAACTCGTGGTCGCTTCGGCGGGTCGTTGGCAGGCCAAAGGCCACCTTGGAGATTACCTCAAGGCGATGCGATCCAGCTTTGACGAGGCGAAGCGGAAATCTCCATCGATCCTTTTCATCGACGAGTTCGATTCAATGGGCAGCCGTGCCCAGGCTATCGACACCGACAACCATGACTACAAGCGCCAGGCGATCAACGCCCTCCTGGAATGCCTCGATCCATCGGAAGGCAGAGAGGGGGTCATCGTCATCGGAGCGACGAATGACCCGAATGCAATCGATCCCGCGCTACTAAGGTCAGGCAGGTTGGAGACCATCATCGAAATCCCGTTGCCTGACGACCTGGCACGGGTGGCGATCCTGCGACAACACCTGCGCGGTCATGAGATCGAAGGAGACCTGACTGCGTTCGCATCGGCCAGCCGCGGCTGGACAGGCGCTGATATCGAAAAGCTTGCGAGGGATGCCAGGCGGCTGTGCAGGCGGCGTGGTGTTCCAATGAGCGAAACCGCGCTGATGTCCGTCCTTCCAGCCAGACGTGCGCTGAGCGTCACCGAGATGCGACGGATGGCGGTTCACGAAGCAGGTCATGCGTTGCTGTGCGTGCTGTTGTCGACGGATATCCTGTCGTACGTTTATATCGAGCGTGACATCGCAAAACATGCTGCCTCCAATGTTCTGGGCCATGCCTGCCTCATTCCTTGTGACCCTGTCGTCAGGACCATCGATCTCTACCACGACCGCATGGCCATGCTGTTGGGTGGCATCGCCGCCGAAACGGTTGTCTTTGGCAGTCATGCGGACGGCGCAGGTGGGGGAGCGACCTCCGATCTGGCGCTCGCCAGCGATCAGGCGACGATGCTCGAACGGTATTTTGGTCTCGGGGATAGTTTGTCGGTCGAGCTGGGAAAAGGCCAACGTCCCCTCGAGGACTTGCGGGCTAGGGACGGCGAACTCCGCCGTCTCGTGGAGGCTCGGCTCAGAACGCAATTCGAACGGGCCAGATCGATCTTGACCGATCATCGAACTCAACTCGACGACCTTGCCCACCTCCTGGTGACCAAGGGAAGAGTTGAAGGTGATGACGTTCGAGAAATGGTCAGACCCGTCACAAGCGATCCCGCATCCGTCGTGCATTGACGGCTAGCGGTCTGCGGTTGCCTGCCGCTCGCGATGGCAGGCAACCGCAGAAAGTTAACAGCCACGGGCCAAAATCGCATCGCATTCAGCTTTCGTTAATTTTTGACGCGTAGATAGCCGGTCCCCGCCGACGTGCACCAAAACGATGCACGGGCAATATGACTAAACCGCCTCAGACCAGGCGGCCCAGAAACGGAGAAGCAGAATGCTCATACTACGAATAGGAGGTTTTGACTTCTCCGAACGAGGCTAGCCCTCTTCTGAAAAGGCATCTCCTCCAACCGATCTTGCATGTCGCATTATGACAAGGTGGAAGGAGCAGAACATGAACATCGCCCATACGGTCGCCCGTAACATTGCGCTCAAGAAGGCTGGATTCGGCTTCATTGTCGACCGCCGTCGCGCACCCTTGTCGACGGCCGCGTCTTCGCGGCAATACGAATCTCCCCTTCTCCAGCTCAAGGCAAAGCACGGCCGTACCGAGGCAGGGGGCTGCAAAATACCGAGGCAGCGCTAACGCCAGCGAACACCACGAACTCCCGCTTTTCTGGACCGAGCCAACCGAAGGACACGCCACTCGTCGTCCGGCGCTTCGTCAAGCCAAGACGGCACGTGGTTTCACGATCTTCAACGACACCGTGGTTTTCCACGAGAGCGAGCTTGAACATCGTGTTTCGACGATCATCCAGGCACGTGCGGACGTGCGGGAACTCCACTCTCAGTTCCCCGTGCTGCCGTTCGCAGACGATGATGGAGTAATTCATGACCACACCTTCGACTACTACGTGGTCTTCAATGACGGTTACCGTGTCGCCATTGCGGTGAAGCATGCCAGGAAGCAGGCGCTAATCCACGACATGTTCGACCGGATCGCAAGACATGACTTCTCCCACGTCGCAGACGACCTGCGCCTCATGACGGAAGAGGATGCGACCTACGAGGCGTTTTACAACGCTCACGACATCCTGCGCGCCCGAGAGCATTTCGACGAGATCGAGTACGACACCACCCGCTCGATCGCCGCGCGCCTTGTTGGTCGTTTCCGGTTTGGCGAGTTGCTCCGCGGCTGTTCGCATCTTGGAGCGAGACGCGATGCCGTGTGGCAACTCATCGATCAAGGCTATCTGCTCCCTCTTTCCAGAGGACGCATTTCAGACCTGACCTGGCTGACCGTGCCGTCCTGACTGTTATCCCCGCCCTGTCGTTTTCAACGGAGTCAAGAACCGTGATGCTGAACTATGCCCTGCCTGCACGCGTATACCACCACTCGATCGTCGAGATGGACGATACCGACCGCTTCTCGAGCGGCGGCCAGTACTACATTCCGTTGCGAGCCGACGGCGATGGGTACGTGATGCGCCATGAAGAAGATGGCCGCGAGATTTTCATGGGCCACGTGGAAATTCACCGCCAACTGACAGAGAAGCGGGCGACTATCCATTACGGGTACAACAGCGTTCCCGAACAGAAGCTCCGCCTTATCTGGGGCGACGAGACCTTCGAAAGCCTCGAACCCGAGAAGCGCGTCCTGCCCAACCTCCGCGAGAAGCTCATCCTGCGCTACGAGGAGGAGTGCATGAAAGCGGGTAAGGCGCTCCCTCGATCGGAAAAGAAGCTCCAGCATCTGCTCGATGCATGGGCGGATGAAATCCCGAAAGAGGCGAAGGGAAAGCGACGCAAGAGAAGTAGTAGCGGCAATACGTCGTTCGGGGCACCGACAGTACGCCAGTTCAACCGCGATTATGCCAGGTATATGGAATGCGGCAGAAAGACGCTCGCACTGGCGCATCGACATCACGGCCCAGGCAAACGACTTTTCGCGAGTTGCGCCGAGAGCATGGCGGTCGCCTACCGTGGCGCGCGGCGCTACCTGTCGCGCAAGAGGCCTACGAAGGCTCACTGCTACCTGCTGTATCGGGCCGAGCTTTTCGAGATCAACCAGACTCGGAACACGAAGCTGCACAAGGTTTCGAGGACCAAGTTCGAATCGATGATCAATCGCTTTGACGAGTTCGAGAAGGACGCCAGCCGTTTCGGCGAGAAATGGGCGGTCGACAAATACGCAAGGAATCTGCGGACCTACGACATCCTCGCTCCAGGCCAGCGAGTAGAGATTGACGAGGTCAATATGGACCTCATGACGCTTCTCGTCGAAACAGGGTTGTATGAGGGCCTTCCCGAGTGGCTGCGCGCAAAAATCCCCAAGGTCCGCATCTGGTTCGTGGCGGCGATCGATGTCGCGACCAGGTATGTTTTGGCCCTCAGGGCGACCTTCACTCCGACCGCGAACGCTGCCGTGGCGGCATTGCGCATGATCATGACGGACAAGCGCCTTCTATCTCAGTCGGTGGGCGCGAAAACACCGTGGATCGGCATGCTGAGACCGAAGGAAGTCTATTCCGACAACGGGTCAGCGTTTATCGCTGAGCGCACGCGATCGGTCTTCAAGGCCGCCCTCGTAAGCACGACCTGCCCGCCTGCGGGAGACCCCGCGCGCCGTCCGTTCATCGAGAGCCTTTTCCATTCGATCGGCCCGATGATCGCCCAGTTCTTCGATGGCCGCACCTTTGGCTCCGTTGCCGAGAAGGGCGACTACAAACCGGAGGAGTTCGTCTCCCTGACCGCGGACGAGTTCGTCCGGATGTTCACCTACGCGGTCTGCGACATCTATCACAACAAGCCGCATGCCTCGCTGGGCGGGAACTCCCCGCACAATGCCTGGGTCCGCGCCACGCAGGAGTGTCGCGTGCGGGCGGTGCCGTCGGACGAGGAGATGCTTCACATCTTCGGTGTGGCTTCGAAGCGCCTCATCTCCGACGACGGCATCACCTCCCAGGCCATCACGTACGGAAGCGACGAGCTCAACGTCCAGCGGATGCGCCACGGCAAGAGGGAATTCGATATCAAAACCGATACAGAGAACGTCCGCTGGATCGCCGTGAAGGGCGACGAGGGCTGGTTCACGGTGGAGAACACCGTCGGCATCGCCGACGATATCACTCTCGCTGAGTGGATTGCGGCCCGCAAGGAGGAGTTGGCGCACAACGCCGCTGAGGCCGAAGACGGGATGGCTGCAGTTTACGCCGCGGTCAACAGACTGCGGCGTGCAGGAGAATCCGCAACTGCCCGCGCCCATTTAAGCCCCGCCATTCCTGATGCCAAGGATTACGAACGCATGGAGCGTGAAGTCATGCGGGGCTGGAAACCAGGCGCGCGACGTTCAGGCCCTCTGCCCGAGCTCGTGTCAGAAATGTCTCCACCCACCGATCCTCTTCGCGGTGCCCCCTGGCGCGGCTTGCCCATCGACCCCCTGAAATCGGTCCTTGCCGCTGCCGCGGCAGGGACCGAAGACGCGCCTCCTTCGAGGCCCATCCCGATCCATTCCACTCTCGACTACAATGAGGAAGACTGACATGACCAATGCCAAACATCTCGAAACTTCGAGCCTCGCCGCCATCAAAGCCAGCGTTCGCGCTGCGTATTTCACGACCGGCCGCGATGAAAAACTCGCTTCCTATCTCCGGGAGATGGCTGTCAATGTGACCGACTGGGAACAGGGTGACGGTTCGAAACGACGAGCTCTCTTCATCATCGGGGATTCGGGTAGCGGAAAGACGCGCTCTCTCCAGTACCATTTCGCCACGATGCCGGAATTTCAACCGTATCAGAACGAGCACGGCGAGACTGTTTCGCCAGTGTTGAGCATTGACGCGCCTCGGCCTTGTAACACGAAAGCCTTGGCGATCACGATCCTTACAGCGATGGGGCTGCCCGCGAGGGAACGCATGACAGAACACGCGCTCTTCGCGGTCCTGAAGGGTCAGCTTCGCGAGCGAGGCGTGAAGTACCTCCACGTGGACGAGATGCAACACGTTATGAGGCATAACACTCCATCGGCGATCCGCCATGTGCAGGACACGCTCAAGAGCCTGATCCAGATGACCGACTGGCCGTTGCATACGATCTATTCCGGGGTTCCCGAGCTGGCGGAGTTGCTCAAGGGCGATTCTCAGCTTGCCAACCGCTCTCGTGTCCTGCGTTACGACAGGCTCATTTGTCCTGCGGACGCGCATTGGATTGCGAGCATCCTCCAGAAGGTGACCGCCGAAGGTTGCGGATTGGCGTTGCCTGCGGCGCTTCTCGATGACGATTTCCCGGAGAAGCTTTGCCTCGCAGGCAACGGCGCGTTCGGTTCGATGATTGCAATGGTGCAGGAAGCTTGCTTCCTCGCGCTTGAGCGCGGGCGGAAATCGGTCTCGGTGAAGGAGTTCGCACGCAACTACGCTCGCGACACGGGATGCATGCCTTGTGACAACGTCTTCACAGCCGCCCGCTGGCGCGACCTCGTGCCAGGTAACGCGCTCTCTGACCTCGCCTAATGGAACCCCATCGCAAAGGATACTACCGATGAAGCTCCCGATTTCAATCCCGTTCCACGACTGTGAAACACCCCTTGGTTTCGTTTCCCGCCTTGCGGCGGCAAACGGCTACCCTTCCTTGGAGGCCTTTCTCGATTGCACAGCAACGACCTTGCTCGCCGTTGCGCGTGGGGACACGGTGGCGATGGCGCTTTTGGAAGAGTGGACGGGAGAGTGCCGCGACAGGCTCGCCCGCTTCGCAGTGCGAAGCGCTGACGTGAAGTTGCATTTCAAGCTAGGCCACGCGGTCTTCGGCCGCGACCATCGCCGCGGTGACGTACACCGCTTTTGTGTCCAATGCGTTCGGGACGACCTTCGGGTGGAAGACGGCCGCGAAGTCTCACGCCCTTACATGCGTGTATGGTGGGAAACAAAAGCCATCGGGACCTGTCCGATCCACGGTTCGCGGATTGTCGAAGTCGCTTGCGAAAACAACAAGGATGACTTTGCTCTTTTTGTTCGGTCCAACGCGCATCTGTTTGCCAACGATCAGGGGGAGGCAACGAGCCGCCCGCCGCACGAAATTGACCGATACTTGATCGGGCGCATTCGAGGCGAAATCACGAACCCTTTCCTCGATAGCCTTGAAGCATACGTCGTTGCAGGGCTCTCCAAATATTTCGGACGCTTCCTGCGTCGATATCGCGGCGCTGCAATCAGCGAAAATGGCTCGTTCGAGACCCTTGACGACGCAGCGTACGGGTTCAACGCCGTAAAGCTGGGCGAAGCCCACATCTCGGAATTGGTTTCAGAAATTGTACTCAGTGAATACCCCACCTTGGAAAACGTGACCGCTCCGATGGAACCGATCCGGACTTGGCTTCGTCGCAATCGCGATGCTCCGGCCTACGCAACTCTCGTCGAGTTGTTTCAGGACCTGGCGGAAAGAAACCTGCCACTAGGTGAAGGAGATATCTATATTTTGCCCACGCGCAGGCGCTACCGTCACAGCGTACGCTCGGCGAGTATCGAATACGGTTTGAGGGAACGGCGCATTGTCTGGCTATTGACGGAAGCCGGACTGCTAAAAGCTGGAACAGAAACAACGGCAAGAGTCTCCTTCGATGCGGACCTGGCGAAGCCCATTCTGAAGGAGGCACAGAATACCCTGTCACTTACCCAGGCGTCCGCGGTTCTGGATTTGAATGGGCCAAGGCTACACGAGATTATCGAAGCGGGTTTTTTGTCTCGCGTCGAGGCAGATCGTGGCGATCTTCGCATTTACACCCGCATTAGTAGGCAGGAGCTGACCGACTTTCAAAGTCGCCTGTTTGATTGTGCTCAGACTGAGATCAGTCTCGATGGTTACCTGCCAATCGTGAGGGTGGCCCAAAAGTGCAACTGCCAGCTAAAGGAAATCGTTGAAATGATTCTGGACGCACAAATTCAAGGTGTGGCCCGAACTGGCCCCAAGCTCACCTTCACAAATCTCTTCGTGGATTTGAAGGAAGCCCAGGAAAGGCGACGCCTTTCAGTCAGGCAGAAGATCGGAACCGATCTGCTGACGATCACCGAAGCCGCCGAATTATTGAACACCACAAAGTACAAAGCCTACCCACTTGTCACGAGCGGGGTCCTTCCATCGGTCACGAGACTGAATCGGTCGTCGCGCCGGATGCAGCCGTTCATCGAAAAGAAGGCTCTCAAGGCTTTTCAGCACCTTCACATTTCAGTTGCTGAATTCGCCGCTTTTTACGGCACACGCGCCGACGTGATCGCTAGACGCATGGAACTGCTTGAGGTGGAGCCAACCTTCGATCCCGGGTCCCGGTCGGGAAGATATTATCGGCGTAGCGATCTGGATAAGTTCACACTCGACCGAGTAGCAACTTAGCGCCGCCATCTTCATACACCGTTTTCAAGGCTCCGATTTCGGAGCCTTTTTTGTTGCCCGAATCCCAGGTCGCGGTTTCAGGGACAGACCTATTAAAGCGTCAGGGACGCATCAAACTCAACCAATGGAAATAACGCAACGAAATCAACGCCGCTCTATGGCCTCTGGGACAAACCTACCGAACCGCTCCACATTTGATGCCGGGGAGATTGGTTTACACCCTTTCCGGGGCAAATGGCCGAACCGCCTTCCCCTCCCTGATCAAGCCGCAACCGCCTCGCCGCGCCGCGCCCGCGACTTGAACAACAAGAGCGCGATGATCGCGATGTTGAGGAAGTTCCAGGCGATGCCGTTGAGGAAGGCCGCCTGGTAGGAGCCGGTGAGATCGTAGATCCAGCCCGACATCCAGCCGCCGAGCGCCATTCCCGTGATCGTCGCCATGATGACGAACCCGACACGAGCGCCCGCTTCCTTCGCCGGGAGGTATTCGCGGACAATCAGCGCATAGCTCGGCACAATCCCGCCCTGCGACAGACCAAAGATCAGGCTGACGATGTAGAGCGGCACCAGCGCATCGAACGGCAGATACAGAAACAAGGCGATGCATTGCAGGGTCGAGCCAATCAGCAGCGTCTTGACCCCGCCAAGCTTGTCGGCGACCAGGCCGGACACCAGCCGCGAGACAACGCCGCCCATCAGCATCAGCGATAGCATTTCAGCGCCGACCGCGGGGCCATAGCCCAGATCCGTGCAATAGGAGACGAGATGCACCTGCGGCATCGCCATCGCCACGCAGCACCCGATCCCGGCCAGGCCCAGAAGCCATTGCAGGGCGCTGGGCGAGAAGCTGACCGACTTTGCATTGGCCGCCGACATCCTGTTGGCGTGCGCCGTCGCATCGTCAGGCACCCGGCGCCTGAGCAGCATCGACAGCGGCAGGATCAGCAGCACCGGGACGATGGCAAGCACAAGGTAGACAGCCCGCCAGCCATGTTCACTCAGGATCCCGGCGAGCAGCATCGGCCAGATCGCGCCCGACAGATAGTTTCCACTTGCGGCAATCGCCACCGCGATGCCGCGCCGCTTGTAGAACCAGTGGGAAATGTCGGCGATCAGCGGCCCGAAACTCGCCGCTGTGCCGAATCCGATGATGAAATGCGTGACCGTCAGCGTCAGGACCGAGCCGCTGATAGCGGCCAGTCCGAACCCCGTTGCAATGGTGAGCGCCGACCCGATCAGCGCCACCGTGATCCCCCACCTGTCGACTGCGCGGCCGATCACCAGATTGCCGAGGCCGAAGCCGACCATGGTCAATGTATAGGGGAGCGAGGCATCCGCCCGGGCGATGGCAAACTCGCTTTGCACCGCCGGCATGATCACGATGATCGCCCACATCCCGACATTGCCGATCACGGCAATCGCCAGGGTCGCACCAAGCCGCATCCACGAATACCGGCTGTCAAGAATGTCGGAATCTGTCATGCCGGCCAACTTATTGAGCGCCGAACGGCTTGTATAGCTGCCGGCTGCCTCGAAACACCAACTGTCCGTGCCTCTCAACAAATATCGATTGTTCTTGAACTTCATGATCATACGCGCGAAAAGTCTCTACAGAGACGGACACAACCATATTGGGGGAGACGGCCAGTGACCGGCAGCAAGGACAAGCAGGCAGAAAAACTTCCGCTCTTTTACAAGTCGCCCGAGGCCCTGAACCGCGAGCGGCATGGCGGCAAGGGACTGGCCTTGAGCGGCGACCTGGGCTTTGCGGCGAACGCGATCGTCATCCCGCTGATGGCGGCGGAAATGCCTGCTGCAATGCGGTCCTATCCGATCGTCTTTTCGGGCCCTGACTACATGCCGATGGTCATCACCGGGATCAGGGACGGGGAGAACCTCTTCATCGATTCCGAGGGCAAATGGGCTGAACCACATTATGTTCCGGCCTATGTCCGGCGCTATCCCTTCATCCTCGCCGGCGGTGAAACCGACGAGCGGCTGACCCTGTGCATCGAAAACGACCCCGCCCGGCTCGTGGATTTCGACGCCGGTGAAGGCAAGGACGTCAAGCCATTGTTCGAGGACAACGACCAGGGCGAAGTCATCAAGAGCGCGCTGTCTTTCTGCGAGCAGTACCAGGGCATGTTCGTCAAGACCAGACAGATCATGAAGGTGATCGCTGACAGCGGCCTGCTTGCGGAGCGCAACAGCAAGATCACCCTTGGCGACGGCCAGAACTTCAACATTACCGGGTTCCACCTGGTCGACGAGGCGAAGCTCCTGGCCATGGGCGATGAGGATTTCCTCAAGCTGCGCAAGGCCGACGCGCTGGCGACGATCTATTGCCATCTCGCCTCCATGAACAGCTGGACCTCGCTGCTGCATCAGGCGACCCTCCGAAACGCGTAAAGGTAGCCCGGTATGACCACATCGATTGCACTGCTCGGCACAGGCCTGATGGGGCTGCCTATGGCAAGGCGGCTGCTTGCCGCCGGATTTGAGCTGACCGTCTGGAACAGGGATCCCTCGAAATCGGCTCCGCTTGAGGCCGAGGGCGCCCGGATCGCCCTCGATCCAAAGGATGCGGTCCGAGACGCAACCCACATCATCACCATGCTGACCGATGGCGCGGTTGTGAACCATGTCCTGTTCGAATCAGGCATGGCCGGATCGATTCCCGGCGGGGCCACCGTTGTCGACATGAGTTCGATCCGGCCTTCCCAGGCCCGCGATCACGCCGCGCGCCTGGCGGAGCTGGGCGTCAGCCACCTCGACGCCCCTGTGAGCGGCGGCACCAAGGGCGCCGAGGCGGGAACCCTGGCGATCATGGCGGGCGGCGAGCAGCAGGTGTTCGATGCGGTGGCGCATCTTTTCAAGCCCATGGGCCGGGCAGTGCGGGTCGGACCGTCCGGCGCGGGCCAGCTCGCCAAGCTCGCCAATCAGGCCATCGTCGGCATCACCATCGGCGCCGTCGCGGAAGCCACCCTGCTGGTGTCTCAAGGCGGCGGCGACCTTGAGGCCTTCCGCACCGCGCTCGCGGGTGGATTTGCCGATTCCACCATCCTGCAGCTGCACGGCGCGCGCATGCAATCGGGCGACTTTGAGCCCGGCGGCAGGGCGCTCGTCCAGATCAAGGATCTCGACAACGTGCTCATGGAGGCCCGGGCGCTCGGCATCCGGCTGCCCATGGTGCAGGCCGTGCGCGACAGGTTCGTGCGCCTGGCGGAGAATCTCGGCGGCGGCGATCTCGACCACTCCGCCCTGTTCCTCGAATTGCTTGATCTGAATAATCTTTCAACAACACCTCGGGATTGAGCAAATCCACGCGTTTTTCCGTTGGAAACCAGCCTGAATGCCACAGGCCTTATACTCTGAGGATGGCTTGACCGCATCCAAGAAGCCTACGATGGTGTTTTCATGAACAGTGCCGCCCTTGCAACAAAACGCCGCATTTCCATCCTCGGTTCAACCGGCTCCATCGGCCGCAACACGCTTGATGTCATGGAACATCTCGGCGGCCGCGAGGCCTTCGAGGTTCCCGCCATCACCGGCATGGGCAACATCGAGCTTCTGGTTCAGCAAGCCAGGCAAACCGGCGCGGGCTTTGCCGCAACCGCAGATCCGGACCGCTATGCCGAGCTGAAATCCGCGCTCGCAGGCTCAGGCATCGAGGTGGGAGCCGGGCCGTCGGCCTTGATCGAAGCCGGTCACCGCGACACCGACCTCTTGCTGGCGGGAATTGTCGGCATCGCCGGCCTTGCCCCGACGCTTGCCGCTGTCGCAGGCGGCGCCGATATCGCGCTGGCCAACAAGGAATGCCTGGTCTCCGCAGGCGACCTGTTCACGGCGGCGATGAGCCGGGGCGGCGGCAGGCTGCTGCCGGTCGACAGCGAACACAACGCCATCTTCCAGGTGCTGGAGGAAAACCAGCGCCATGCAGTCGAGCGCATCATCCTGACCGCGTCCGGCGGACCATTCCGCGATTACACACGCGAACAGATGGCCGCAGTCACGCCCGAAATCGCCGCCGCGCATCCGAACTGGTCGATGGGCATCAAGATCTCCATCGACAGCGCCTCCATGTTCAACAAGGCGCTGGAGATGATCGAGGCGCGCCATCTGTTCGGCCTGCGGCCCGATCAGATCGAGGTGATCGTCCATCCGCAGTCCATCATCCATTCGATGGTCGGCTATTCGGACGGTTCGGTGCTGGCCCAGCTCGGCGCGCCCGACATGCGCCACGCGATCGGCTACGCCATCTCCCATCCGCGCCGCGCCAGTCTCCCGGTCGAACGGCTGGATTTCGCGCGACTTGCGCGGCTCGATTTCACCGCGCCCGACGAGACCCGGTTTCCGGCGCTCGCGCTTGCCCGCACCGCCATGCAGCGCGGCGGCCTGCAAGGCGCCATTCTCAATGGCGCCAAGGAAGCCGCCCTCGACGCCTTCATTGCCGGCCGGACCGGATTTCTGGACATGGCGGATATCGTCGCCGAAACGATGGATCGGCTCGATGACGGCCACGAGGCGGCAGGCATTGAAGATGTCTATGCGGCGGATCGCGAAGCCCGCGCGGTGGCCAGGTCGCTGCTGCGCGAGCCGGCCTGACCACCCCATGCGAAAGGGCGGATCCTGAGACCCGCCCTTCTATCTATCTCGTCGCATCGTGCGGCCCTCGGGCAGGGTGCCTTACCCGGCAGCCGTTACCGCGCGCTTGGCCATGACCTTCACCAGGTTGGCGCGATAGGCCGAGGAGCCGTGAATGTCCGCCATCAGGTCGGCATCGTCGACCGTGATGCCGTCCAGCGCCGCGGCGGAGAAATCCGACGCCAAAGCTTGCTCCATCTCCGTCTGGCGGAAGACGCCGTCGGAGCCAGCGCCGGTGACTGCCACACGGACTGATCCGTCGCCCTGTCTTGCGACAAAGACGCCCGTCAGCGCATAACGCGATGCCGGATTAGGGAACTTGGCATACCCGCATTTGGCGGGCGCGGTGATTTCGACCGCCACGATCAGTTCGCCCTCTTCCAGCGCGGTGTCGAACATGCCGGTGAAATACGCATCGGCGGCAATCGAGCGCGTGTTGGTGATGATGGTCGCATTGAGCGCCAGCAGGGCCGCCGGGTAATCGGCGGCCGGATCATTGTTGGCGATCGAGCCACCGATCGTGCCCATGTGCCGCACATGCGGGTCGCCGATATGGGCGGCCAGATGCGCGAGGCCGGGACAGACGCTGGCGATGTCGGACGACTGAGCCACCTCCGCATGCGTCGTGGCGGCCCCGATCCGGATCTTCCCGCCATCGACCGAGATGCCCTTCATCTCGCCCACATGCCTCAGATCAACGAGATCCGAGGGTGCCGCGAGCCGTTGCTTCATGGTGGGCAGCAGGGTCTGCCCGCCGGAGAGATACTTGGCCTCGTCATTGGTCGAGACCAGCTTGACTGCGTCCTCCACCGAGGAGGCACGGTGATAATTGGTTGCATACATGATGTCTGCCTCCCTTTTCTATTGTGCCGACCGGAGCGCTGCCCAGACCCGCTCGGCGGTGGCGGGCATCGTCAGGTCATTGTTGCCGATTGCGTCTGTGATGGCGTTGATGAGCGCCGGCGGAGAACCGATGGCGCCTGCCTCGCCGCAGCCCTTGATTCCGAGCGGGTTCGACGGGCATGCGGTTTCGGTGGTCGAGACCTGGAAAGACGGCAGATCGTCGGCGCGCGGCATGGTGTAGTCCATGTAGCTCGCCGTCAGCAGCTGCCCGTTCTCCGGGTCGTAATGCGTGCCTTCGAGCAGCGCCTGGCCAATGCCCTGCGCCAGCCCGCCATGCACCTGGCCTTCGACGATCATCGGGTTGATGATCTTGCCGAAATCGTCAGCCGCGACAAACTGCACGATCTCGGTCTTGCCGGTGTCCGGATCGACCTCGACCTCGCAGATGTAGCAGCCGGCAGGGAAGGTGAAGTTGGACGGATCGTAGAACGCGCCTTCCTTCAGGCCCGGCTCCATGCCTTCGGGCAGATTGTGCGCGGTGTAGGCGGCAAGCGCCATCTGGAACCACGGCACGCTCTTGTCGGTGCCCGCCACCTTCAATTCGCCATTCTCGATAACGATGTCGCTTTCGTCGGCTTCCATCAGGTGCGCCGCGATCTTCCTGGCCTTGGCCTCGACCTTGTCGAGCGCCTTGACCACGGCCGACATGCCGACCGCACCGGAGCGCGAGCCATAGGTGCCCATGCCCATCTGCACCTTGTCGGTATCGCCATGAACCACCGAAACGCTGTCGATGCCGACGCCGAAGCGGCCGGCGACAAGCTGGGCGAAGGTGGTTTCATGGCCCTGGCCATGGCTGTGCGAGCCGGTCAGGATCTCGACGGTGCCGACCGCGTTGACCCGAACCTCGGCCGATTCCCACAAGCCCACGCCGGCGCCGAGCGAACCCACAGCGGCCGACGGCGCGATGCCGCAGGCCTCGATGTAGCAGCTCATGCCGATGCCGCGGAGCTTGCCGCGGTTCTTGGCTTCCGCCTTGCGCGCGGGAAAGCCGTCATAGTCCGACGCCTTCATCGCCGCTGACAGCGAGGCTTCGTAGTCGCCCGCGTCGTAGCACATGATCACCGGCGTCTGGTGCGGGAACTCGCGGATGAAGTTGGTCCGTCTGAGCTCCGCCGGTGTCACGCCCAGTTCGCGCGCTGCCGTCTCCATCACCCGCTCCATCAGATAGGTGGCCTCCGGACGCCCGGCGCCGCGATAGGCATCGACCGGGACGGTGTTGGTGTAGACCGTCCTGACATTGGCGTGGATCGACGGGATGTTGTACTGGCCCGACAGGAGCGTCGCATAGAGATAGGTCGGCACCGAGCTCGAGAACAGCGACATGTAGGCGCCGAGATTGGCGATCGTGTCGACCTTGAACCCGGTGATCTTGTTGTCCGAGTCAAACGCCATCTTCACCGTGGAGACATGGTCGCGGCCATGGGCGTCGGTGAGGAAGGCCTCGGTCCGGTCGCAGTTCCACTTGACCGGAACGCCGGTGCGCTTGGACGCCCACAGGCAGACGATCTCTTCGGGATAGATGTAGATCTTCGACCCGAACCCGCCGCCAACGTCAGGTGCGATGACACGGAGCTTGTTTTCGGGGGCGACATTGTAGAAGGCGCTCAGCACCAGCCGCGCAACATGCGGATTCTGCGACGTGGTCCAGAGCGTGTAGTGATCCTCGCCCTCGTCATAGACGCCGAGTGCAGCGCGCGGCTCCATGGGGTTTGGAACCAGCCGGTTGTTGACGATCGTCATCTCGGTGACATGCGCCGCCGAGGCGATCGCCGCATCGGTGGCGGCTGCATCGCCGATTTCCCAGTCAAAGATCAGGTTGCCCTTGGCCTCGGGGTGGATCTGCGGCGCGCCCTCCTTGAGCGCCTCGACCGCGCTGGTCACCACCGGCAGCGTTTCATACTCGACCACCACGGCTTCCGCCGCGTCGCGCGCCTGCGCCTTGGTGTCGGCAACCACGATGGCGACGGCATCGCCCACATAGCGCACGGTATCCTGGGCCAGCGGCCGCCAGACCCCCATGTTCATGGGCGAGCCATCCTTGGAATGGATCATCCAGCCGCAGATGATGTTGCCGATGGCGTCCTCGGTCAGCTGCGCGCCATTGAGAATGCCGATCACACCCGGCATTTTCTCGGCCGCCGACGTGTCGATGGACTTGATTCTTGCATGCGCATGCGGCGAGCGGACGAAATGCGCCTGCTTCATGCCCGGCACCACCATGTCGTCGGTATATTTGCCCTTGCCGGTGATGAACCGCTTGTCTTCCTTGCGCACCACTCGGGCGCCGATACCTTCCATTCCCATGTCTCAAACTCCTCCGGTTGAGTGCTGGAGAAAAGCCGATGGGGACTATCGGGGCAGGTATGTCAGCTATCGAGATACCGGAACTCGTCCGGCTTGTCCGCCTCGGATCACTGTCGCACTGCCCATCCGTACAAACCCGCAGCCTTTCGCCATTGCCTGTTCAGGCATTGCCTATTCGGCTGCAATCCGCGCGCCATCGCCCATCTTGGACGATGCATCGAGAATGGCCTTGACGATATTGTGGTAGCCCGTGCAGCGGCAGATATTGCCTTCCAGTTCCGAACGCACGGTCTTCTCGTCGAGCTGGCCGCCATGCCGCTTGATCATGTCGACGGCGGACATGATCATCCCCGGCGTGCAAAAGCCGCACTGAAGGCCGTGATGCTCACGGAATGCCGCCTGCACCGGATGCAGCTCGCCGCCGGACGCCAGCCCCTCGATGGTCAGGACCTCCGACCCGTCGGCCTGGGCGGCAAGCATGGTGCAGGATTTGACGGCCTTGCCGTCGACATGCACCACGCAGGCGCCGCATTGGGACGTGTCGCACCCCACATGCGTTCCTGTCAGACCCAGGGTCTCGCGAATGAATTGGACCAGAAGCGTCCGATCCTCACATTGGCCGGAGACGGTTCGCCCGTTCACGGTCATCGATACAGTTGCCATCAATTCCCTCCTGATACATGCCGCGCTCAAATGGATGCATCCAAGCGATTAAGTACATGCATTGTTTCCAAGCTCTACGGTGGCCTTCGCGCATTTCGATGTATGCCCATCGCCGCAGGGTGCAGGATCCTCCCTCGCCCGGCGTTCATCATTTTCCTTTTTTGCAAAAGGATCAACAGGGAACTTGGAATAATGCGCGGACACGTCAAGACATCGTGCGCCGCATTCGCTGCTGTGCTTTGGTCAACTGTCAACAACCATGCTTCGGAGCGCCACGCGCCGGAGAGTTTTTGTATCGACACTGGGCCTTTCGTCGGAGCCACCAGAAAGCGCTTGCTGGTCAGGATTTTTCCGCTTATAAACTGACCGGACGGTCGGTTAATTACACTCTGTCCGCTGTAAGGAATGTTTGGGAGGACGTTCGAAGACATCAGGGCCACGTTCTGCGGCGCCTTCTGCCGGCGGCATATTTGCTGGCGACGCCATCCGCGCGATGATATGCAAGCACCCTAGGCAGTTACAAAAAATCGCTTTATTTTCTGGGGAACTGCGGTTTTGAACCCGCACCATCAATCTGGGAGGATACAATGAAAAAACGCAATTTCCTGAAATCTGCGGCCGTTGCGGCGGTCGCCCTGTCGGCATTCGGCGCCTCGTCCATGGTCGCCTCTGCACAGGAAGTCACCCTGCGCATGCACCAGTTTCTGCCGGCCCAGGCCAATGTGCCGACCGGCGTTCTCATTCCGTGGGCCGAGAAGATCGGGACCGACTCCGGCGGACGCATCAAGGTCGAGGTGTTCTCGGGCATGGCGCTCGGCGGCACGCCGCCACAATTGATGGACCAGGCCCGCGACGGCGTGGTCGACATCGTCTGGACACTGCCGGGCTACACGCCTGGCCGGTTCCCGCGCGTTGAAGTGTTCGAGCTTCCCTTCATGATGACCAATGCGGAAGCCACGTCGCGCGCCTACTGGGATCTGTTCAAGTCCGACATGGAAGCCCAGGAATTCCAGGGCATCAAGATCCTGGCCACCTGGGTGCACGGCCCCGGCGTCATCCATGCCAAGGGCGAAGGTGTCCGCACGCTGGAAGACATGCAGGGCAAGAAATTGCGCGGACCGACGCGGGTGATCAACAATCTGCTCGCCGAAACCGGCGCCGAGCCCATCGGCATGCCTGTGCCTGCAATCCCGGAAGCCCTGTCCAAGGGCGTGATCGACGCCACGGTGATCCCATGGGAAGTCACGCCGTCGCTCAAGATCGCCGAACTCGTCAACACCCACACCGAGTTTTCCGGCGACCATGCGCTCTACACGGCGGCTTTCGTGCTTGCCATGAACCAGGCCAAGTATGACAGCCTGCCCGATGACCTCAAGAAGGTGATCGACGACAACTCCGGCGCGGATTTCTCCGCCCATGCAGGCATGACGCAAGCCTCGTTCGATGCACCCGGCCGCGAGATCGCCGAGGGCACCGCCAACGAGATCGTTGTCCTCGACGAAGCCGAAGTGGCGCGCTGGAAGGAAGTCGGCGAAAAGGTGCGCGACAACTGGTTTGCCGAAATGGAAGCCAAGGGCATTGATGGCGAGGCGCTCTACGCCAAGGCGCAGGAGCTGATCGCCAGCAACACCAAGTAAGTCGACCGACGTCCCAGATCCGGCGGGGCTGGCCTTTCCATGGCTGCTCCGCCGGACCGATATTGCGAGTATCGACAATGACCATACTTGTTGCCGGCGCGGGCATTGCCGGATTGACCTTTGCGTTGACCTGCCGCCAGATCGGGGTTCCGGTCAAGGTGTTCGAGCAGGTCGACGAGATTCGCCCGCTCGGCGTGGGGATCAATCTGCAGCCGCATGCCATCCGCGAACTGATGGAACTCGGTCTTCAGTCCTGGTTCGACGCCATCGGCATCCGCACCCGCGAAGTCGCCTATTTTTCCAAGCATGGTCGACCGATCTGGTCCGAAACGCGCGGAATCGAGGCGGGCTACAACTGGCCGCAATTGTCTGTTCACCGCGGCAAGCTGCAACTCATGCTGCTGCAGACCGTCCGCGACCAGCTCGGGGCGGACTCCGTCCAGACCGGATGGAAAGCCACCGGCTATTCCCAGGACAAAAGCGGCGTCACCCTGCATCTGGAGAACCGCAAGGGCGAGACCCGGTCAGAGCGCGGCAGCATCCTCGTCGCCGCGGACGGCATTCATTCCGCGATCCGCGCCCAGATGAACCCGGACCAGGGACCTCCTGTCTGGGGCGGCGCCGTACTGTGGCGCGCGACCAGCCGCGCCAGGCCATTCCTGACCGGCGCCACCATGGCCATGGTCGGTCATGAGTGGCAGAAATTCGTCACTTACCCGATCTCCGCAACGGACCCCGAAACCGGTCTCGCCGACATCAACTGGGTGGCCGAGATCAAGAAGGCGCCCGATGCTTCGTGGAACCGCGAGGACTGGAACCGGCCCGGCAAGATCGCCGATTTCCTGCCGGCCTTCGAGAGCTGGAACTTCGACTGGCTCGACATTCCGGCCCTGATCAGAAGCGCCACGCAGATCTACGAATACCCGATGGTTGACCGCGATCCGCTCGACAACTGGCGCGACGGCCGGGTCACATTGATGGGCGACGCAGCCCATCCGATGTATCCGATCGGCTCCAACGGCGCGTCTCAGGCCATTCTCGACGCCCGCATCCTGGGCAAATGTCTCGTCGACCATCAGGTATCAGAGGCGGCCCTGATCGCCTATGAGGATGAACGGCGGCCGGCCACCACCAGGATCGTGCTGGCCAACCGCGGCAATGGGCCGGATCAGATCATGCAGGTGGTCGAGGAGAAATGCGAAGGCATGTTCGACACGATAGACGAGGTGATGAGCGCTCAGGAGCTTGCCGATCACGCCGCCCGCTACAAGGCGCTGGCCGGGTTCGACCGCGATACCCTCAATTCACGCCCGCCGCTGATTTCAGGCTCCGTTGTTCGGGATACTGCCGATGCTTGACCGGATTGACCGCGGGATGCGGCTGTTGGCGGGATTTCTCGCCATTCTGGGCGGCCTTGCGCTGATTGCGGTCATCCTGATCACGGTCCTCTCCGTGTCGGGCCGGGCACTGCTCTTCATCGGCCTCGGTCCGATCCGCGGCGATTTCGAACTTGTCGAACTGGGCACCGGCTTCGCGGTCTTTGCCTTCTTGCCCTGGGTCCAGATCAACCGCCAGCACGCTTCGGTGGAAATCCTGACCATGCAATTGAGCGGGCGAATCAACCGGCTGATCGACTTGGGCGCCGATCTGCTGATGCTTGCCGTCGCGTTGCTCTTGACCTGGAAACACTGGGACGGGACGCTCGACAAGCTGGCCTATGGCGAAACCACCTTCATCATCCAGTACCCGATCTGGTGGGCCTATGCCTCGGGCCTCGTCGGTGCCACAGGCTTTGTGCTGACCAGCTTCTGGTGCGTGGTGCTGAGCGCCCGGGCGCTTCTGACCGGTCAGGACCAGGCCCACGGGGAGATGCAGCATTGAGCCATATCGACATTGCGCTGCTTTCCTTTCCGGTCCTGTTGATCCTGATCTTTCTGCGGGTCCCGATCGGGCTGGCCATGCTGGTGACCGGCATTGGCGGCAGCTATTTCATCAATGGCTCGTTCCTGATGATCTTCGCCCAGCTCAAGAACCTGACCTGGGGCACGTTTTCGAGCTATTCGCTGTCGATCATTCCGCTGTTTCTGCTGATGGGCCAGTTCGCCACACTGGGCGGCATGTCGCAGGCGCTGTTCAAGGCGGCCGAGACCTGGATGGGCCACAAGAAGGGCGGCGTCGCCATGGCCGCTGTCGGCGCCTGCGCCGGCTTTGGCGCAATCTGCGGCTCGTCGCTCGCGACCGCGGCCACCATGGGCCAGGTCGCCCTGCCGGAACTGCGCCGCTACGGCTATTCCGGCGAACTGGCGACCGGTGCGCTTGCCGCCGGCGGCACGCTCGGCATTCTCATCCCGCCCTCGGTGATCCTGGTAATCTACGCCATCCTGACCGAGCAGAACATCGCCAAGCTGTTTGTTGCAGCCTTCATCCCGGGCATCCTTGCGGCTCTGGGCTACATGATCGCCATCGCCATCTATGTCAGGCTCAAGCCCGAGTCTGCCGGGCACCGCGAGCGCGCGCCCTATTCCGAACGGTTCCGCAGCCTCATCGCCGTGTGGCCGGTGCTGATCGTCTTCATCGCCGTGGTAGGGGGCATCTATGGCGGCATCTTCACCCCCACAGAGGCAGCGGCCATCGGCGCCTTCGGCACCGGGGTGATTGCACTCTTCAATGGCGGGCTGAACCGCTCGACGCTGAAGTCCTCCATACTGACGACGGCCAGCGCCACCGGGATGATCTTTCTCATCGTCTTCGGCGCAGGCGTCTACAATGCGTTCCTGGCGCTCAGCCAGTTGCCGCAGACTGCCGCGGCCTATGTCGGCGAGCAGGGCTTCAATCCCTGGATGGTGATGGTTGTGGTCCTGATCCTCTATCTGATCTTTGGCTGCGTCATGGATTCGCTGTCGATGATCCTTCTGACGGTGCCGATCTTCTTTCCGATCATGTCGGCGCTGGATTTCGGCCTGACGCCCGAGGAATTCGCGCTCTGGTTCGGCATCATCGTGCTCATCGTCGTGGAGGTTGGACTGATAACGCCACCCGTGGGCATGAATCTCTTCGTCATCAATTCGATGGCCAAGGACACGCCGCTGTCCGCCACCTATCGCGGCGTGTTCCCCTTCGTCATGACCGACATCATCCGCGTCGCCATCCTGACCATGTTCCCGGCCATAACGCTCGTCGCCGTCAGGCTGCTTTACTGAGCTGTATACGGGTTCGGAGAGGCAGCGGCATCTCGCTCAAACGCCGATGGCGCGGATCGACCGAACCAGGTCGGCATCCACCGGGATTCCTGTCTCGAGCAAGCCTGCGCGGATCTGCTGACGCCTGCGCCCCGGCAACCGCGCGCCCTCGGTGCCCGCCACCATGTCGGCCATCATTGCCATCCGCTCGGCCCCGCCTGGACCGAAGGCGTCCGGATCAATGGCGATGATCGCCTGCCCGGTGCCGGGAGGATCGCCCTTGTCGTCGAAGAACGACGTCGCCTGCCAGGCGTAATTGGCCCCCGTCAGGCCGGCGCAGAGCAGTTCCACCATCAGCGCCAGCGCCGTGCCCTTGGCATCGCCGAGCGGGATCATGGTGCCGGCCATCGCGGCCTTTGCATCCGTCGTCGGCTGGCCGTCCGGATCGAGCGCCCAGCCCTCGGGAATGGGTTCGCCCTTCTGCGCCGCGGCCATGATCTTGCCGCGCGCCACCTTGGAGAGCGAGATGTCGACCACCACCGGCTCGCTTCCCGGAAGCGGCGCGGCAAAGGCGATCGGATCGGTGCCGAACAGGGGCCGGCGTCCGCCCCACGGCGCCATCGCCGCCGGCGCATTGGCGACCATCAGCGCCGCCACGCCGCGTTCGGCCAGCGCCTCGACGATCACGCCGGCGACCCCGCAATGATGCGAGCGGCGGATGCCGGCAATGGCGATGCCTTGCGTCTTTGCCGCATCTGGCAGCCAGTCGAGCGCCAGATCCATCGCCGGATAGGCAAACCCGTTGCCCGCGTCGATGGCCAGCGCGCCCGGTCTCAGGCTCTCGCTGGAAGGAATGGCAAGGCCATCGACCTTGCCAGCGCGTGCCTGGGCCGAATAGGCCTCGACCCGCCGCAACCCATGGCCGCTCTGACCGGCGAGTTCCGCCGCCAGCAGTGCCCGCGCCACCGAGGTCGCGTTGTCCGCCGAAGTCCGGCTGCGCATCAGCGCGCCGGTGATGAGTTCGGTAACCTCATCGGGCGTCATCGTCAGCCTATCGCTCATGCCTTGTTTCCCAGCACTTCCAGTACCTTTTCTGCAATCAGATGACTGACGCGCACATTCGATTCATCCGTGACGCCGGCTATGTGCGGCGTCAGCACCAGGTTGCCAAGATCGCGGAACTTCTCGCCGGCTTCCGCCGTCAACGGCTCGGTCTCGAACACATCGAGCGCCGCCCCGCCAAGGCGCTTGTCCCTCAAGGCTTCTGCGAGCGCCGCCTCGTCGACAACACCGCCGCGCGCGGCGTTGATCAGGATCGCGTCGGGCTTCATCAACGACAGCGCCCTTGCATCGATCATGTGCTTAGTCGCATCGGTCAGCGGCGTATGCAGCGACACCACGTCGGAGAGCTCCAGCACCGCATCGAGCGACACGTTGCGGGCAATCTGCCAGCCGGGATGATCGGCCATCAGATAGGGGTCGTAGGCCACGACCTGCATGCCCATCATGTGCGCCCGCCAGGCCACCTCGCGGGCAATCGAGCCATAGCCGACAAGCCCGATGGTCTTGTCCGCAAGCTCCCGTCCCATCATCGATTGCCGTGGCCAGGCGCCCGCAGCCACCTCCGCCGAGCGCAAGTAAGCGCCGCGCAGCTGCATCAGCGCCGTGGTGATCACATATTCGGCCACCGACAGATCATTGGCGCCGGTTGCCGGGATCACCTTGACCGACCGCGCCTTGCAGGCCGCGACATCGATATTGTCAAGGCCGACGCCAAGCCGCCCGACCACGCGCAGCTTCGGCCCCATGCCGATGAGAGCCTCGCGCACCTGGGTGCGGTTGCGCACGATCAGCGCCCGCGCCGAAGTCAGATGACCGTGCAACTGAACCGGATCATCGACCAATTTGGGATCGTAGAGCGTATCATGAGCCTGAGCGAGGCGGGCAACCGCCGCCTCGTCCATGAACTCGGTGATGACAATATCCGCCATGAGATACCCCGCCTTGCGTTAAGCCGACCTGTACAGCTTTGTCATGGAGAACTCGCGATGGCCGAGCGCTTCGGCGGCCGTTGCGCGGCCGTTCGAGGTGCGGATGATCATCTCGATCAGCGCGTCGCCGGCCTCGTCGATGGTCATCTCGCGCCTCAGGATCCCCGAGACGTCGACATCGACATGCTCGCCCATGGTGCGCACCGTGCGCGGGTTGGCGGTGATCTTGATCACCGGCACGATCGGGTTGCCGATCACATTGCCCTGGCCGGTGGGGAAGGTGTGCACCACATAGCCGCCCGCCGCCATCAGCGTGACGCATTCGGCCGCAGCCGATGACGAGTCCATGAAATAGAGCCCCTTGCCCGATTGCGGCGCTTCGGCCGGCTCGAGAATGTCGATATAGTGCGATGTCCGGCCGATCTTCTCGAGATTGCCCAAGGCCTTTTCCTCGATCGTCGTCAGGCCGCCCTCGATATTGCCCTTGGTCGGCTGGCTGTCTGAGAGATCGTCGGTCTGGTGGGCGAAGATGACGTCGTCCTGATAGGCCTTCCACATCTTGTACCAGCGCTCGCCGACTTCCTCGTTGATCGCGCGGGTCTTGCAGATGTGCTCGGCGCCGGTGATCTCGGAGGTTTCGCCGAAGCAGCCATAGATGCCCTCGGGCAGGAGCTTGTCATACATGTTGCCGACCGTCGGGCAGGAGCCGAGACCCGTCGTGGTGTCGCTCTCGCCGCATTTGGTCGAGATCCACAGCTCCGAGATCGAGCATTCCTCGCGCTGCAGCTCGGAGGCGAAGTGGACATATTCCTTGGCCACCTTGGAGGCGTCCATGATGGTCTTGAGGTCGCCGTTCTGCTCGATCGAGAAGCCGGTCACCGGCTTGCCGGTGGCGGCGATGCCGTCGACGATCTTCTTGGTCCAGCCCGGCTCGATGCCGATGACGACGACGGCTGCGACATTCGGGTTCGAGCCAGTGCCGATCATGGTGCGGAAATGCAGATCCAGATCCTCGCCGAACTGCAGCCGCCCGTAGGCATGCGGGATCGCCAGCGTGCCCTTGATGTTGTTGGCCACCGCCTCGCAGGCGGCGTTCGAGATGTCGTCGACGGGCAGGATGACGACGAGATTGCGCACGCCGACCCGGCCGTTCTCGCGGCGGTAACCCTGGAAAGTCATGTTGGAATAGTTCGATGCCATGATGGGGCTCCTACCAGCGCTTGGTCTTGAGATTGTGGGTGTGGACATGGGCGCCCTTCTCGACGTCGGCCACGAACTTGCCGATGTCCTCGCCATATTTGATCGCCGTGTCGCCCGAGGCGATGTCCTTCAATGCGATCTTGTGGCCGATCGGCACATCCGCCTTCGACACAAGCTCGAAGCTCGAATTGTCGTGCGTGACCACGCACAGCATATTCGTGCCTGCGCTCAGGCCCTCGACAACAACAACGCCGACATTGTCCGCGTGATCATGAACCAGCAAATGGGGGGTGCTCAATTTTTCCTCCAATCAGGATTTACTGCAATCAACCACTGTCCGGTGGACAGGTCTTATATAAGATATAAGATGGGTCCGGACGGGAATGTCAACCGGGGTGACGCATGGAAAAGAAATTGACAGTGCCGGAGGAAGCCGAACAGCGAGCGCCTGAGGCAATCGGTTTCAAGCCGCTCTATGCCCAGGTGCGCGAGCGGCTGATGCGTCGCCTGGTCGACGGTGAATGGTCGCCCGGCATGCTGCTGCCGAGCGAGATCGAACTGGCGCGGCAACTCAGTGTCAGCCAGGGAACCGTGCGCAAGGCGCTCGATTCGATGACCGCCGACAACCTGCTGCTGCGCCGCCAGGGCCGCGGCACCTACGTCGCCGAGCCCGAGGAGAGCCGCATCCTGTTCCAGTTCTTCCGGCTGTCTCCGGATATCGGAAGCCCCAGCTTCCCCGATTCCAAGGTTCTGAGCACAGGACACGCCAAACCCACCAGAACCGAGACGGAATCCCTCAAACTGGGTGATGAAGACCAGGTCTTCCGAATCGAACGCATCCGCTCGCTCGCCGGTCAGCCGATCCTGATCGAAACGATCACGCTGCCGGCCAGGCGGTTTCCGGATTTCGATCATCTCACCATCATCCCCAACAATCTCTACCGGCTCTATTCCGAGCGCTGGGGCATCACCATCGGCAGCGCCGAGGAAAGGCTCAAGGCGATCTCCGCGAGTTCAAGGGACGCTGCCAAGCTTGGTTGCCACGTTCACGAGCCGCTGCTGCTGATCAGCCGGGTGGCGCGGGATCTGGAAGAACGCCCGGTGGAACTGAGATGGTCGCGCTGCATTACCCGAGAGACCCATTACGCAGTCAGTCTTCGCTAGTGCGAGATCCCGACGGATACCTGCCATCTGTCGGACAAGGTGCGCACATCCAGTTCCTTTCTCCTGCCGCGACCGTCATAGCGAGATCGCCCGCCCCGACTTGACCGATTGCTCCGCGGCAAGACCGATCCGCACGGATTTCAATCCATCCTCCAGCGTCACTTCCGCATCGCCGCCGTCACGAATCATTGCGTGGAACTTCACGTGCTGGAAATAGGTCGACCCATGGTGATCTCCGGCCGCCAGGAACGCGGCGTCGACATTGACTATCTCCCGGCGTTCCTGTTTGCTCGCACGCGGCGAGAACACGAATTCCGAATGCCGCTCCTTGCCATCCTGCGAAAACCGCGACGGTCCGGGCACAAGCGCCTCCACCTTGGCGAGATCGCCGGTGACGGCGATCGCCTCCTGCCAGGTAGAGCCTTCGGCGAACATGCACAGATCGAGCATGCCGCGCACGCCATTGGCGAAGTCGATCACCACATAGGCATTGTCGAGAATGTCGGGTTTGCGGCCGTCATACACCTCATCGCGGAAATTGACATCCATGCCCCCCGACGCATAGACCCGGACCGGCTCGGCCTCGCCGATCAGCAGCATCAGATCGAAGAAATGGCAACATTTCTCGACCAGCGTGCCGCCAGTATTGGCTTCGAACCTGTTCCAGTTGCCGACCTTCGTCAGAAACGGAAACCGGTGTTCGCGGATCGAGATCATCCGCACCTGCCCGGCCTCCCCGGAACGGACCGTGCGGAGCAGCCGCTCGACCGGCGGCATGAAACGATACTCCATCGCCACCCAGACCTGCGACGAACGTCCTGCGGCGAGCGCCAGCACCTCCTCGCAATCGGCAAGCGTCGTGCACAGCGGCTTTTCCACCAGCACAGGAAGATCCGCGGGCAGCACATCCATGAGGATCGCGTGGTGGACATGGTTGGGGGCCGCGATCACAAGCGCATCGCACAGACCTGACTGAAGCAGCGCTGCGTGGTCCGTAAACGCTGCACACCCGTTGCCCGCCAACGCCGCAGCACTTGACCGCATCCCCTCGTCGGGATCGGAAACCGCGGTCACCCGCGCCCCTTCGATCAGGCCGATATTTCGGATATGCTCGTGACCCATCATGCCCGAGCCGATGATGCCGTATCTGATCTCTGTCATGGATGGCGCCTCAGAGGTGGATGACCGGCAGGCCGGCGGCAACGGCAAAACTTTCAAGCTTCGCGACATGGTCGCCATAGGCAAGCGCCATGTGATGCTCGAGCCCGCTGTCGATGACGCGCACAATCACCTCGCCGGCGGGACGGTCAAACCGCACCACGCCGGATGTTCCGGTGAACGCCATATCGCGCCTGAGCATCTCGCCGCGCGCAAGAATCAGGCATGGGTTGCCGCGCGCCTGGCTCAGCCGTGCAAAGGTGACGGCGCCCGGCCTCAGCGGAAATTCGAGCAGCAACGGCATCTTCCGGTTCGTGTGGATGGTCGCGCGGGCGACCGCGTCGGGATCGGCCATCGAGACCGGCGCCTGGCCGCAATGCCAGACCACCCCCGTGTCATCGTCTGCGTCAAGATCAACCAGGTCGACCAGGAACACGGGCTGGTCGCTCACGGCCTGGAGCAGCAACTGCGTCGCTGCGCCATACACATCCGCCTCGCAGGCGCAGGGCACCCGCGCCTCGCCCATCATCGAAGCCGGACCGCAGACCGCGCCGCCATAGTCGGTGAAGGTTTCCGGCCAGCAGCGGATGGCAAAGGCATCGAAACCGCCCTCGGCCTTCATGCCGTCCAGCGCCAGTTTCAACCGCAGCGACCGGTCGAGTTGCATCTGGTCGACCTGATCAAGATCCGCGAGATTCTCTGCCGTCTCGACGCGCAGCGCTTCTGCCGCCGCATCCGGCGCCGCCCGCGCCCGGGAGAACAACTCGGAGAGTTCGAAGCCCGACACCGAAATGCCGGTCAGCGCGGTCAGCTGACCGCTGTCATAGGCACAGGTATCAAATCCGTCCGGGTGCAGCCCGATGCGGGCGATGGACTTTCCGCGCAGGCCCTCAAGCAGGGCCCTGCCCGGTTCCGGATCGGCATCGCTCATTTCAGCCAAAACGGGGACAGTCTTCGGCTTATCATCGAAAAGCCTTTCCAGCCCCGGCGCGCCTGGCGCGGCGTAGCGCCAGGAAAACAGCCGTCTGCGCAATCCCAGCGCATGTGAGGCCAGGTTCAGCCCGCAAAAGGCGTTGAGCCGCAAACGGCCGCCCAGCCGCGGTTCCGGAACCGCCCAGAGCGCCAGCGGCTGATCGAAGGCCTCGGCGATCTGGCAGGCCATCGCCGCATCGGTGAAGGTGACCTGCAGGATCAGGATTCGGTCAGGGTTTTCGGCAGCAATTTCCGCCATTGCCGCTTGCGTCGACGCCGCGTCCATCAGCAAGGTTTCCGGGCCGATGAGACGGTGTCCGGAGGCCTTGAGATCATCAATCATGCCGCCAACCATCTCCTCGGCAAAGGGCACATCGAAGGTGGGCCGCCCCAGCGGCAGGACCCCGATTGTCAGAACTTCACCGGACATGCACATGCCCCCTTACATCACCGGCCAAAAACACTAGATTGGAACCATGAAACTGATCCTGAGACGCAGGCCTTTGGCCGTCATCCTTGCCATGGCCATCGTCGTTGCCGCCATCCCTGCCACAAGCTTCGCCACCGAGGCTGCATGGGCGCGGCTGGCGCAGGGCGGATACACGATCCTGCTGAGCTTTGCGCACACGCAAGGCGGTGGCGAGCCGCTGAGGCCCGATCTTGGCGATTGCGACGCGCGTAGGAGCCTGTCCGACCGGGGAATTCAGGCATCGCGTCGCCTCGGCATGCGCTTTGCCGCCCGTGCGGTCTCGATCAATGCAGTCTATTCCGGCGAGTTCTGCCGGGCGTTGCGGACCGCCGAATTGGCCTTTGGCAGCAGCGCGGTCGAGACCAGGGCCTATCTCAATTCGATCGTCGGCGGCGCCGACCCGAACGAGATCCCCGCAGAGCTGATCGCGGCGGTCGAGGAATTCGACGGCGCCGGCAATCAGCTGATGATCACGCACCCGGTCCTGATCAACGCCATCTCCGGCACCACCCCGCGCGTCGGCGAAGCCATCATCATCGCCCGTGGCGTGAACCCCGGCGATCCACCGCGCGTCATCAACCGGCTGCTGCTCGACTAGGTCTACCATCAGCCGAAATCCCTGTAGCCGTGGCGGAAGCTCTGGTCCGCCGGAGAGAATTGCGCGCCGCCGGGTCCAAATGCCGGATGCCGGCGCCACGGCGTCGCCGCCGCGTCCGTCAGCGCATTGAGATCGCGCATGTAGTCGACCGACCCCGTCTCGAGCCCCTGCCGCATCGCCTCCCAGTCCGGATAAAGACCGAACGGCTCGAGCCAGATCGCCCGGCCGGCGAGATAGCCCGATGCGCCGGCCCGGTAGGCGTGGCTAAGAATATTTCGGAACTCGGCCTTGCCCGCGCCGGCCGACAGCATCACCCAGGGCCGCCCGGCGAGCCGCCCCATCTCGTCGAACGCCGCCTGCACCTTCGCGTCGCCGCCTTCCGGCACGTCTTTGGCCGCGACCGGGCTTTCGAGCTTGAACACGTCGATGCCGAAGTCGGCGCTCGCGAAGTCCGCGACCGACTGCAGCACATGGTCGGTGCGCTTGCCGGTCATCTCGACATAGTCGCTGGTCTGGTGCGCGTCGCCCTTGAGCGGGTAGACCAGGAGTTCGAACAGGAACGGGATGTCATGGCGCGCGCAGGCCTCGCCGATGCGCTTGGTGAAGTCCTTCTGCGCCTGGCGATTGTGGTCGGGCGCATCGGGCCGGTACCAGGCCAGCACCTTGACCGCGTCGCCACCCATGCGCTTGATTTTGGCCACCGACCAGTCATCGATCTCGCGTGACAACCTGCCATCCGCCGTCTCCTCGAACGCTGAATCCTCCAGCGTCACAATCAGCCCCTTGGTGGGCGACAGCTTGCCGATGCCGCGCGGAATGGCGAAATGCGGATCAAGCAGCATCGCCGAGGATTGCTCCTGCAGGGTCTCGATCAGTAGGGCCTTGAAATCGGCCACGGCCTGCCACGGCGCTTCGGCGGTTCCGTGATGCCTGGCGATCGGCCCCTTGATCGGCGGCCGCTGGTCGACGGCCGTCATCTTGAACAAGCCGTTGCCGTCGGCCATGCGCCGCATGCCCCACAATTTGCCTGCGCTCAGCTGCATGTCCGTGCATCTTTCATGAAGGTTTCGGTTTCGCTGCGTGTCGGATAGCCGGCGCGGCCATCGGCTCTCGTGCACTTGATCGCCGCCACCGCATTGGCGAAGCGGATCGCCTCCGCAGGCTCCGCCGCTTCGCCAAGCCGCAGTACAAAGGCGCCATGCCAGATGTCGCCGGCACCCAGCGTGTCGAGCGGGGTGATCGCATAGGCCGGCTCAAACCCTGATGCAGCACCATGGCGCCAGCGCACCCCGTTGGCGCCATCGGTGACGCAGACGAAGCTGCCGGTCTCCACCGCAACATCGGCGAGCGCCCGATCGAGATCGCCATGGCCGGCCCAGTCGCGCAACCCTTGCGCCGAAAACGCCACATGGCTCGCCAGATCGAGCGCGGCTTCCGCCTCCCGGATCGGCGCCTCGGCGTCGAGCACGCCAGGCAAGCCGCGGTCGCGCGCAACGCGCATCAGCACTTCCGCGCCGTCGGGCCAGCGCGTGTCGGCAAGCGCCGCGTCAAAGTCTTTGGGCAGGGCGGCCTCGAGCCAGCCCGCCTCCATCGGCAAGGCGTGATCGCGGTAATTGACGATCTGGCGTTCGCCGGTCTGATCGATGAACACCGAGGAGAAGGAGGATCGCCGTCCCTCGAACCGGCGCATCATGTGGCAATCGACGCCCTCGGCCTCGAGCCCGGCGGCAATCATGTCGGCAACCTGATCCTCGCCAAGACGGCTGGCGAGCATGGCCTGGCCTCCAAGCCTGGCAATGGCGGCCGCTGCATTCGCAGCGCCGCCGCCGCCGGTAATCTGGGCGTCGCGCGCCCGGTATTTCTCCGCCAGCCGAGGCATCTCGTCGAGGAAGAAGACGAAATCCACCACGGCGACGCCTGCGGTCACGATCCTTGCCATAGCCCCCTCTACATCCCAGGCTGGTTGACACCGGCGGAACTGCTCCCGCAACCCGAACTTTACCAAGTCTTATATAAGACACAAGACTGAAATGGCGCCGGCACCGTGCCGCTCCGCTCATATCGTCGACAATTGACTCGAGACCATATGAACCATATATGGTTTGCATACATATCAGACACTGGAGACGCCCATGGGCATTGTGAAAATCGACGACGATCTGCATGAACAGGCCCGCCGGGCCAGCACCGTGATGTGCCGCTCCATCAATGCCCAGGCCGAATTCTGGATGAAGGTCGGCATGCTCGCCGAAGCCAACCCGACACTCAGCTTCAACGACATCGTCAAGATGCAGTTCGCCGCCGTACGGGTCCGGCCCGCCGAGCTGGCGGTCGCCTGACATGGTCAAGACGCCTGACGAACTGGCGCTCATGCGGGTCTCGGGCGCGTTGCTCGCCTCCGTCTTCGAGATGCTGGACACACTGGATCTTGCCGGCATGTCGACATTGCAGGTCAATGATCTGGTCGAACGATTCATCACCATCGACCTCGCCGCCCGTCCGGCCAGCAAGGGACAGTATGGCTTCAAGTATGTGCTGAACTGCTCGATCAATGAAGTGGTTTGCCACGGCCAGCCCGACCCGCAGGAGATCATCCGCGACGGCGACCTCATCAATCTCGACATCACGCTCGAGAAGAACGGCTTCATTGCGGATTCGAGCAAGACCTATCTGGTTGGCAAGGCCTCGCCCGCCGCCGAGAGGCTCGTGCGGGTCGCCCGGGAGGCGATGTGGCAGGGCATCCGGCAGGTGCGCCCCGGGGCCTATCTGGGGGACATCGGCTACGCCATCGAACGCCACGCCAAACGCAACGGCTATACGATCGTGCGGGAATATTGCGGGCACGGCATCGGCCGCGACATGCACGAGGAGCCGCAGGTGCCAAATTTCGGCCGGCCGGGAACAGGCCCGAAGCTGCGCGAAGGCATGGTCTTCACCATCGAGCCGATGCTCAACCAGGGCACGCGCCGGGTCTCGACACGGGACGACGGCTGGACGGTCGTGACCAACGACCGCAAGCTTTCCGCCCAGTTCGAACATACGGTGGCGGTGACGAAACAAGGTGTCGATGTCCTGACCCTGCGCCGCGATGAGACGGCGATGCTGGAGCGCAGAGCCTGATCATCAGCACATCTCGATTGGGTAAAACCTTGCAAACAAGACCGGCCTGAACGCAAATCCGCCCGGAACGAGCCCGGGCGGTCAGACTTGAGACGTCGCGCTGGGACCTTACTGCATGTCCTTCATCGCGCCGCCGTCGATCATTTCCGATGCCTTGGCGGCTTCCGCAACCAGCAGGTCGTAGAAGGTCGTTCCGCCCTCGACATTGGCCTTGAACCAGTCGAACACCGGCGCTGCGGCCTCCTTGAACTGGGCCTTCTCTTCCATCGTCGGCACATAGACCGAGCCGCCGACCTCAGCGAAGGCCTTGTAGGCCTCGATAGACTTGCGCTTGGGCGAGGCGAAGGTCGCCTGCTGGAGTGCTGCGAACCCGTCGACGACGACACGGCGCTGCCCTTCATCCAGGCCCATGAAGCGGTCATTGTTCATGTACCACAGCGCGCCCATGTAGGAGTGACCGTCGAGCGTGAGATATTTCAGACCCGCATCAGGAAACTTCATGCCCATGATGTCGGTGATGCCGTTCTGCGTGCCCTCGACCACGCCGGTCTGGAACGAGGTGAAAAGCTCCGGCCACGGGATCGGCGTCGGCGAGGCGCCCATTGCGCGCACCAGTTCCTGCGGCAGGTCGGCCACCACGGTGCGGATCTTCAACCCCTCGAGATCGGCCGGCGAACGGACTTCCCGCTCGGTGTTGGCGAAATTGCGCCAGCCGCCGGTGTTGCCGATGGTCATCAGGCGGATCATGCCGCCCGAATCGGCCAGCATCTGCTCGCGCATGGCGCGCACGAAGGTGCCTTCGGTCAGCACCGCCTCGGCGATGCGGTCGTCGCGCAGCAGATAGGGCAGATCCAGAACCTGCACATAGGGGAAAATCCCCGAGGCGCCGCCCGAGGTGGAGATGTAGATGTCGATCGACCCGTCGGCGATGCCCTGCAGGCATTCCGCGCCGGTGGAGCAGAGCTGCGTGCCGATGAACAACTCCACCGCAATGGCGCCGTTCGATGCCTTTTCAACGTAGTCCTTGAACACGATGAGGCCGTCATAGTCCTCGTCGTTCTCGTTCGAGTTGGCGGTGGCGCGCAGCGTGATGTCGGCCGCCTGCGCCGCAGCTATCGCGCCACCCGCCAGAACCGCCAGACCGAGTGCAGCAGCACTCAGCGTCCTCATTGCCTGTTTCAAGATCATCGTCGAACCTCCCGTTTGATGACTGCTTTTCTTTAGTCTTATATAAGACCTAGGATTGATGAGCGTCCGGATCTTGTCAAGCGCTGGCGCCCTCCCGCACCTGGCAGCCGGCTTCCTCATTTCGCAAACCCGAACAGTTGCGGCAGGAACAGCGAGATCTGCGGCACATAGGTGATCAGGAAGATCATCAGGATCTCGACGGCCAGAAACGGCAGGATCGCCTTGGCAATGGTCTCGACCTTCTCGCCCGAGACGCTTGACGTGACAAACAGGACAAGCCCCATTGGCGGGGTCGCCAGTCCGACGGTCAGGTTGACGCTCATGATGATGGCGAAATGCACGGGATGGACCCCGAGTTCGGTGAAGATCGGCGCAAGGATCGGCGCAAGGATGATGATCGCCGGCCCGGCATCGAGAAACATGCCGACCACGAACAGCAGCAGATTGATCAGGAACAGCAGAAGCAGCGGCTCATCCGTCAGACCCAGGATGAACTCGGCCATGATCTCGGGCGTATGGCTGAGGCTGACCACGGTCTTGAACGCCATCGCCGCGCCGACCAGCAACAGCACCACCGACGTGGTCATCGCCGCCTTGGTCAGCACCTTCGGAAGATCCGCCCACCCCATGGTCTTGAGGATGAACAGCGCGACGATGAAGGCATAGACCGCCGCCACCGCGGAAGCTTCCGTCGGGGTGAAGATGCCACCCAGGATCCCGCCCAGAATGATCACCGGGGTCATCAGCGGGAAGAACGCCTTGAGGCTCGCCTGGCCCTTTTCCGGCCAGGTGGATCGGCGGGAGGCGGGCGGAAAATCATTGCGCCTGGCGAGGAACGCCACCACCAGCATCAGGCCGACGCCCACAAGAACGCCGGGAACGATGCCCGCCAGGAAAAGCGCGGCCACCGATTCCCCCATCACATAGGCATAGATGATCATGATGCCCGACGGCGGGATGATCGGGCCGATGACCGAGGAGGCGGCCGTGACGGCAGCCGCGAATTTGCGCGTGTAGCCGTTCTTCTCCATTGCCGGAATCAGCATTGAACCCAGTGCCGAGACATCCGCGACCGCCGAGCCCGAGAGGCCCGCAAACAGCATCGAGGACAGGATGTTGACATGGGCGAGGCCGCCCTTGAGGTGACCGATCAGCGCCTGGCTGAACTCGACGATCCGCATGGTGATGCCGCCGCGGTTCATCAGTTCTCCTGCCAGCATGAAGAACGGAATCGCCATCAGCGGGAACGAATCCATGCCGGTGTAGACGTTGCGGTACAGAAGCGCGATGTCGCGCTCCTGGCCATTGAGCCACAGCAGGAAGCCAGGTGCGGCAAGCATGCCGAAAAACACCGGCAGGCCGATCATCAGGAAAGTCAGAAACAGCGGCAGAAAGAAAAACAGCATGGTCCCTACTCCACCGCCACCAGCACCCTGTCATGATCCTCGGGCAGTTCGGCTTGCGGATCGATGACATGGGCAATGGCCTTGAGGCAGAGTTCGACATTGACCAGGCTCATCAGCAACAGCCCTGCCGGCAGCGACATGTACATCCAGGCCAGCTTGACGCGCACGAGTCCCAGGCCGAGAAAATCGAGCGGCAGCTTGAGCGAGCTTGAATTGAACAACCAGCCCGAACTGATATGGTTGAGGCCGAGCCGGAAACCATAGACCAGAACCACCAGCGAAATCAGCAGCAGGAACAGGCCCAGCAGCGAACCGATCCTCAGCGGCAGCAGATCCTTGAGCATGTCGATCGCCACGAAACCGCCCCAGCGATAGGCCGACGGGGCGATCAGCCCGGTCATCCACAGCATCAGGAAGCGGGCCGCCTCGTCCGGCCAGGCCAGCGCATTGTTGAAAACGTAGCGGAAGATCACCTGCAGCATGATGATCACCACCATCAACCCCATCGCCATCCAGGCGGCGTTTCGTCCAATGCGCAGAAGCAGAGTGTTAAGCAGCGCAAGCGGCTTCAGCACCGTCAGGATTGCGGTCATGGTCTTGGTCCTCCCCAGAGCCAACAGCCAAAGCGCCTCATCAAGTCTTATATAAGACTTGCTCTATGGGCTTCTATTTCGTGGCATCTGTCAAGACCGGTCGCGCCGATGCGGATCGCCCCATCCGGTTCGGTCAGCTGTTGATGAAGACATGCTCGGTGTGCTGGACCCGCTTTTCGCCCGGACGGAGCACCGCGCCGGCAAAGCCCGCGTGATTGGGACTGTCGGGCCAGCTCTGGGTTTCAAGGCAGAACCCGGCATAGGGTCCATAGGACTTGCCGTTCAAGCCCGGATCGGACGGTTTGATCTTGAAGCCGGAATAGAATTGCAGGCCCGGCTCGGTCGAGCGCAGCTCCATGGCAATGCCCGAGCGGATGGATCGCGCCAGTGCAATGGTACGCACCGGCTCGCGCCCGGCAGAGATGCAGAAATTGTGATCATAAGGGACCTGCCCGTCGAGCCCGTCCCGACGGATCGGCCGCAACTCGCGAAAATCGAAATCGGTGCCTTCGACCGGCCTGATCTCGCCGGTGGGAATCTGGTCCGCATCAACCGGCAGATAATGATCGGCGGCCAACATCAACTCGTGATCGAGAATGCTGTCGGAACCATCCAGATTGAAATAGCTGTGATGGGCAATGTTGGCGAGTGTCGGCCGGTCGGTGACACTGGTATAGGTGATAGCCATGCAACCGCCCGGGCGCAGCTCATAGCGGGCTTCGATTCTCAGCGTTCCGGGATAGCCCGACTGACCGTCCGGATCGATGATCGAAAATACCGCGTGATCTGCCCCGTGGCTGTCGATCGTCCAGATGCGCTTGGCGATCCCGGCGCTGCCGCCATGCAGATGGGTGATGCCACGCTCGTTGCATTCCAGCTGATAGGCGACATCGTCCAGCATGAACTTGCCGCCGGCGATCCGGTTCGCGTGCCGGCCGGCGGTCTGCCCGAAATAGGGTGACGCCGGATAGCTGGCAAAGTTCGGAAAGCCGAGCGTCAGCGGTGCGACATGGCCTTCCAGCCGCAGCTCCTGCAGGGCTGCGCCCCAGGTCATGATCCGGGCCGTCAGTCCGCCGCCTTCGAGAGTCACCCGATGCACCGTCTCGCCATCTGCTGTTTGGCCGAATTCCTCGATCGCCATGGCACGTCTCCCGTTGAATGAACTCAAGTCTTGCTGGCGCAGGGGATGGCCTGAAAACCGGGGCGGCGCAAGGCGGTTTATCTTGTGAGTTGGCGGGTGGCCGCCTCGAGCCCGGACAGCGTCATCGGAAACATCCGGTCACTGAACAATTGCCGGATGAGCGCCGTCGAATGGGTGTGGGGCCAGTAGGCCTCGGGCGTGGGATTGAGCCAGGCGGCCTTGTGGAAGTGATCAAGCACCCGCCTGAGCCAGACCTGTCCCGGTTCCTCGTTCCAGTGCTCGACCGAACCGCCGGGAGCAACAATCTCGTAGGGGCTCATGGCCGCGTCGCCGACAAAAATCACCCGGTAGTCCGAGCCGTAGGTGTGCAAGACATCGATCGTCGGCAGCAATTCCTGCCGGCGTCGGCGGTTGTCGCGCCAAACTCCTTCATAGAGACAATTGTGGAAATAGAAATATTCCATATGCCGGAATTCGCTGCGGGCCGCCGAAAACAGCTCCTCGACCACCTTGACGTGGTCATCCATCGATCCGCCTATGTCGAAGAACATCAAGAGTTTCACCGCATTGCGCCGCTCCGGCCTTGTCTTGACGTCGAGCCATCCATGCTCGGCCGTGGACTGGATTGTGCCGGCAAGATCGAATTCCTCGGCCGCGCCCTCGCGCACCCAGCGCCTCAGCCTTCTCAGCGCCACCTTGATGTTGCGCGTGCCGAGTTCCACCGTGTCGTCAAGATTTCTGAACTCGCGCTTGTCCCAGACCTTGACCGCACGCCGGTGCCGGCTTTCGTCCTGGCCGATGCGCACCCCTTCGGGATTGTAGCCATAGGCGCCGAAGGGCGACGTGCCGGCGGTGCCGATCCATTTCGAACCGCCCTGGTGGCGGGCCTTCTGTTCCTCAAGCCGCTGCTTGAGCGTTTCCATCAGCTTGTCGAAGCCGCCCAGGCTTTCGATCAGTTTCTTTTCCTCGGCACTGAGATGTTTCTCAGCCATCCGCCTGAGCCATTCCTCCGGCAAGGCGCGGGCGTCCACCGGGCTCTCTCCCGCGATTGCCTCCACGCCCCGGAAATAATGGGAGAAGACCTGATCGAAGCGGTCGATGTGTCGCTCGTCCTTCACCAGCGCTGCGCGGGCAAGGTAGTAGAAACCCTCGACATCGTAGCGCGCCAGCCCGGCCTCAAGCCCTTCGATCAGGGTGAGGTATTCGCGCAGCGAGACCGGTATCTTGGCAGCCTTGAGTTCCAGGAAAAACGGCAGAAACATGGGCGCGACCCTAGCCGCAATCAGCATCGATTGCCACCCGGTTTAGCCTTTGCTGAGCTCCGGATTCGGGAAATAGCCCGGGCCGATGGTCAACGGCTTTTCCGGCACGACGCTGTCGTCGACCTGACTGATGAAACTCTTCTGGGCCGACCAGATCAGCCTGGTGCGCGTATGATCGTAGAGCCGGATCGAGACCTGGTAGGGTTGCCCGGCCCTGACGCCGCGCACATTCGGCGAATGCACGCCGTAGCGGGTGCTGCGGGCATGCAATCTGGTTTCGACAGTCAGCGGCGGACCTCCGCCCGGGTCCTCGAAATCGGCAATCATCAAAGTTCCGACGGAGAGCGGCTTGAGCACATCGGCGGTGAAGCCGTAAAACACCCGGGCTTCGCGATAATTGAAGATGAAGCCGCCGCCGGCGATGCCGAGATAGGGCTTGTCCGCCGGGTCCTCGCGCGTGACCCAGCCGATCGCCGTCAATACCAGGACAAGCCCGATCATGGCGGCCACGATTTTTTCGAAGGATCTGTCTTCACGCACGATCATGATTGCCGCTCCCGAGCCGGGTGTCATGGATACGCTTTGGACTGCTGTCAGTATCTCACACGACTGGCCGCCAGACCAGACCATGCGAGAGTCAGCCTATGCGGCGGGCCCCGTGTTGGCCCGCAGCCAGGCATCGAGGGTGTCCTTGGTGAAGCTGCCCTGCTCCAGATGGTGATAGATGAACTTGATCGTTTCATCTTCTCCGGCAGTCAGTTCAAACCCGTTCAGATCGAGAAAGATTTCCATGCACGCAAAGGCAACTCGTTTGTTGCCATCGACGAACCCATGGTTCATCGCCAGGCTTTCCCAGAGTGCTGCAGCCTCTTCGAGGAGGTCGGCATAGTAGCCTGTCTGCGGCCGCAACAATGCCGCCTCAACCAGACCACGATCCCTGATCCCGGCAGCGCCTCCATGCGCCTTCAAGAGCGTATCGTGAATGTGTATGGCTTCCTGAAGCGTAATGTACCGCATTATTTTGCCAAGGCTTCATAGACCCGGTTCCACCGCTTCATGCTGCGCTCCAGCGAGGTCTGAACTTTCGGATCGATCGAAGTTGCGCCCGTCAGCCGCTCATATTCCTCGGTGGATAGAACGACACGAATGTCACGGCCATTCTTGCGGATAGCGACGGGCTCGTTGCCTGACGCCTCGAGCAATTCTCCGAACCGGTTTTTGGCTTCGCTTGCCTGCATGACTTTCATGACCGCTCTCCCTGTTCACAATCAGCCAAATTGGCTATTCAAGCCATATTAGCTAGTTTGTCCAAAAAGATCAAGTCAGATATGCGGATGGCGAAGTGCTAGCGGGTATACTTGATGAACGGCGTCAGCGTCCCAATCCGGTCATAGAGCTTGCGCGCAGTCGCATTGAACTCCTGTGTCATCCAGTAGACGCGCGGGCATCCATCCGCGTCGGCTTCGCGGTAGACCGCCTCGATCAGCGCCCGCCCGACGCCCGCGCCGCGGACTTCGGAAACAGCGAACAGGTCCTGCAGGTAGCACACATGCTCCACCTGCCAGCAATGCCGGTGATAGAAGTAGTGCACCAGTCCCACCGGCTTGCCATCGCTGAGCGCCAGCAACCCGCGCGGCTCGTAGAACGCCGCTTCGCTTGCCGCGTGGTCGGAGATGATCCGGTCGAAGGTGGTGCGGTAGACCTCCTCCGGGACGGTCGACTCATAGAATTCCAGATACAGCGTCCAGAGCCTGCGCCATTCGGCCTCGTCACTGGCCTTGATCGGCCGTATCCTCACCTGTCCCGTCACCCGTTCACTCCCCCGCCTTTGACGCGCCACGATCGGCGCCAATGTCATTCATGTCAAACGGCGTGGTCTGGTAGACCTGATTGATCCAGTTGCCGAACAGCAGGAAGGCATGGCTGCGCCAGCGGTTGGAGGGCTTGTTGTCCGGGTTGTCGCCCGGGAAATAATTGTGCGGCGGCTTGATCGGCATCCCCGCCTTCACATCGCGGAAATATTCCTCGGCAAGCGTGCCGGAGTCATATTCGATATGATTGAAGATATAGAGCCGGTTGGCGAAACTCTCATGCAGCAGGCAGAGCCCGGTCTGGTCGCTTTCCATCAGCACGTCGAAATCCGGTGTCAGGTCTTCGCGACGGACCTCGGTCCAGCGTGACACCGAGACCTGGAAATCATCGGAAAAACCCATCAGGTAGGGGGATGCGGGATTGAGATTGCGGTGCCGGTAGATTCCGAACGCCTTCTCCTGAAGCAGCCGCTTGGGAACTCCGTGGAAATGCCAGGCCGCGGCCATCGCCCCCCAGCAGACGAAGAAGCTCGAATGCACATGGGTCGTGGTCCAGTCGAGGATCTCCTCCATCTCTGGCCAATAGGTGACGTCCTCGAAAGGCTTTGTCTCGATCGGCGCGCCGGTGATGATGAAGCCGTCAAACTTGCGGTGCTTCACCTCGTCCCAGGTATGGTAGAAATTGATCAGGTGATCTTCCGAGGTGTTCTTGGCGACGTGAGATCCGATCCGCACCAGCGTCAGTTCGACCTGCAGCGGCGAGGCGCCGACCAGCCGCGCGATCTGCGTTTCCGTGGCGATCTTGTTGGGCATCAGATTGAGCAGGCCGATATGCAGCGGGCGGATATCCTGCCGCACGGCAATGGATTCATCCATGATCTGCACGCCTTCGCGGATCAGGACATCGCGGGCGGGAAGACCGTCGGGAATACGGATCGGCATGACTGAGCTCCAACAAAAAACCGGCCGCGAAACAAACGCTGCCGGTCCGGAGGGAGACTGTCCCGTCGGCCCTTTAGCAAGTTGTTTAACGTGGCTGCAAGCCGGCCGGCCAAATCACCACGGCATCAATCTAGATGCGGTCTGCGCCAAGGTCAATGTCAAGCAATCGGGGCCCGATACCCGGAACCTCGGCGCATTTCGGTCTATTGATATTGAAGCTCGCCGGTCATCAGAGTCGAGATCCTGTCCGGCTCCGGATAGGCGGCCGGTGCCGCGGCGATCCGCACAAGGTTGCGGCCATCGTCCTTGGCCCGGTAGACTGCCGCATCAACCCGCGCCATGGCCGCCCGCAGATCATCCGCCGGCGCAAGTTCGCAATAGCCGAAACTCGCCGTAAGGCCGAATTTCCGCCCGCAACTGACCAGTTGCTGCATTTCGATGGCGACCCTCAACCGGGCCGCTGTCAGCCGTGTCATTTCGCCATTGGACTCGGGCAGCAGGATGCAGAATTCCTCGCCTCCGAGCCGGGCGCAGATGGCGCCGTCGCCAGCCACGTCCCGCAACAGCCGCGCCACGGTTTTCAGAACCGTATCACCCACGTCATGGCCATAGGTATCGTTGACCCGTTTGAAATGGTCGATGTCGCAGATGATCAGTCCGGTTGGCAGCGGCGCGGACGCGGTCCGCATTGCCGGGACCTTGGCCTCGAAGGCCCGGCGGTTGTAGAGTCCGGTGAGCGGATCGGTTTCGGCAAGCCGGTTGAGCCGCATCACCAGTGTGACCGAATAGCGTGCAAACAGCGCAAGCCCGATCACAATGGCGAAGATTGCGTTCTCGGTCTGCATGGACGATGCAAAATGGGAACTCTTGAAAGCGCTGCGTGTCGACAGATCCAAATCGGACAGGTGAACCTGAACGATCCTGTTCAAGGTTACCACCGCCTGGGCCAGGAATACCGCGGCAACGACGATGTCAACCCGGTGGCTTCTCGCCCGCCAGACCAGCTGACTGCAGATCAACGCGATCGTGATGATGAAACCGCAGACAGCCATGTATTTGAGCGAAAACGGTGACGAAGCCAGATTGGCGTAGATGATGACGCCTGAGACGACCAAAACCGCCGATCCAAAAAGCAGACGCGGAAATCGCTGCCCGAGCAAGGAGGCAACACCCCAGACCAGCAGGAAATGCCCTGAGAAAAGCGACATCACGGTGATCGACTGGAAGCCCGGATGAGTTCCTTCATCGACCAGCATCACTGCCATGAATCCGATCAGCGACAGGAAGTAGGCGCCCGCCAGCCTGAGTGCTGAAAGCTGATTGCGGTCATGCGAATACAACAACAGGAACGCAACGCCGGCCGATACGAAAATCACAGGCCCAAGCCATTGATATGTCAAGTTGGCAGTCAACAAATTTCGTACCTTGTGCTTTGCGTATATTGGTCACTCTGACAGCAAAAGGTGGCTAATTGATTACTCCAGATTCTATTGGTTTCCACGCTGTCTTGCCAGGAATGCCAGCCGCTCGAACAGATGCACGTCCTGCTCGTTCTTCAGAAGAGCGCCGTGCAGCTTCGGCAGCGCATTCCTGGCATCCCCCCGCAGGGTTTCCGGTTCGACATCATCGGAGACAAGCAGCCTGATCCAGTCGAGGGCCTCCGAGGTCGAGGGCTTTTTCTTCAGGCCCGCCGTCTCGCGGATGGCATAGAACTGGGTAAGGGCCTCGCGCACCAGGGCCTGCTTGATTCCCGGGTAATGCACGTCGACGATGCGCTGCAACGTTTCCATGTCGGGAAAGCGGATATAGTGAAAGAAGCAGCGGCGCAGGAAGGCGTCCGGCAGTTCCTTCTCGTTGTTGGACGTGATGATGACGATCGGCCGCTGACGCGCCTGAACCGTCTCGCCGGTCTCGTAGACGAAGAACTCCATGCGGTCGAGTTCCTGCAGCAGGTCGTTTGGAAACTCGATATCCGCCTTGTCGATCTCGTCGATCAGCAGCACGGTCTTCCGGTCGGCTGCGAAGGCGTCCCACAGCTTGCCGCGGCGGATGTAGTTGCGCACGTCATTGACCCGCTCATCGCCAAGCTGGCTGTCGCGCAGCCGGCTGACCGCATCATACTCGTAAAGTCCCTGCTGCGCCTTGGTGGTCGATTTCACCGACCATTCGATCAGCTCAAGCCCGAGGGCCTGGGAAATCTGGCGCGCCAGCTCGGTCTTGCCGGTGCCGGGCTCGCCCTTGACCAGCAGTGGCCGCTCCAGCCGTATCGCCGCATTGACCGCGACGGTGAGATCCTTGTCCGCTACATAGGCCGCTGTGCCTTCAAACTGCATATGCCCTCCATGCGCCGCCAAGTCTGCGGCCTGTTTTCTTGTCTTTCTCAACACCATACTCGGGGCGGTGAAGCAACCCGCCCCAGCCCCGCCCGGCACTGTTTGCGCCAGATCAAAGCGTTGACACAATCAGCAGGCCAGTATGGGATCCAACCAACAGACCGCATGAAATGGAGAACGACGTGACGCTTTACCACATCCACCTTGTCATGGCCCGCAACAAGGAATTCCCCGAAGGCAATGTCCGCCGCGGCTATGACATCCATGCGCCGCTGGACGCTGAAGGCCATCTCGACAAGGCGGCCTGGGAAAAGGATCCGTCGGCCTGCACGGTTGTGCGGTTCTGGGATGGTGAGCGCTCGGAACTGGGCTACCTGGTTCATCACCCGAAGGGCGGCTGGTTCTTCGATTATGATCCCGCCGACGAAGGTGATGATGAATCCGGCTACCGGCTGTCCAATCATGTCTTCAAGACCGGCGAATACATCTCCGTCCGCGATCACGGAGAGGACGAGTTGCACACCTTCGTCATCTCATCGGTGACGCAGGCCGCGTAAAAAACCGCTTCGCCTTGCTCTTGCGAGCGCAGCGCGGCTAAACCCAGCGCCATCAGGCATCCCGATCCAGGGGTGCCTATTTGCCCTCGATGTCTTCGCGCAGCATTTCGAGCTCGAGCCATTCCGCTTCCATCGCCTCGATCTCGCCCTTGAGCGCGTCATGGCTCTTGGCGCGGGCGGCAAATCCGTCCGGATTCTTCGCAAACAGTGCCGGATCGGCCATTTCGGCCTCGACTTTCGCCAGCCGGGCTTGCGCCTCCTCGATCTTCAGCGGCAACGACTCCAGCGCGAACTTCTGCTTGTAGGAGAGTTTGCGCGCAGCATCCCGCGTGGAGGCCTGCGGCTTTGCGGAAGACGCGGTTGTCCTGCCCGCCTCTTGTCGGGCCAGGGCCTTTTTCTCGCGCATCTCGGCGCCGCGCTGGGCCAGCATGTCCGTGTAGCCGCCGGCATAGGCGATCCAGCGCCCGTCCGGCGCCGCCGGATTGGCCGGCGCGAGCGTCGACGTCACGGTGCGGTCGAGGAAATCGCGGTCATGGCTGACCAGGATCACAGTGCCCGAATAGGACGCCACGACTTCCTGCAGGAGGTCCAGCGTTTCCATGTCGAGATCGTTCGTCGGCTCATCAAGGATCAGCAGGTTGGAGGGCCGCGCCAGGATCCGCGCCAGCACCAGCCGCGCCTTCTCGCCGCCCGACAGGTTGCGGATTGGCGTGCGCGCCTGTTCCGGCGCGAACAGGAAGTCCTTCATGTAGCCGGTGACATGCTTGGCCTCGCCATTGACAAGAAGATTGTCGCCACGACCGTCGGTCAGGTAATGCGCGAGCGTTTCCTCAGGATTGAGCACTTCGCGGCGCTGGTCGAGCACGGCGATATCGAGCTTCGATCCATGTCGCACAAACCCCGTGTCAGGCTCCAGCTCGCCGATCAGCATCTTGAGAAGCGTCGTCTTGCCGGCTCCGTTGGGGCCGACAATGCCGATGCAGTCGCCGCGATTGATCCGCATCGAGAATTCGCGCACCACCGCCGCGCCGCCATAGCTCTTGGAGATGTCTTCGGCCTCGATCACCAGCTTGCCCGAATCCCGGCCCTCGGCCACCTGCGCATTGATCTTCCCCTGCGGCCCCTTGTGGCCGCGGAAATCGGCGCGCATGGTCTTCAGGTCGGAGAGCCGCCGCATGTTGCGCTTGCGCCGCGCGGTGACGCCGTAGCGCAACCAGTGCTCCTCGCGTTCGATCTGCCGCCCGAGCTTGTGCTGTTCCAGTTCCTCGGCTTCCAGCACCGTATCGCGCCAGGCCTCGAAATGCTCGAACCCGCGGTCAAGCCTGAGCGAACGGCCGCGGTCGAGCCAGATTGTCGCCCGGCTGACGCGCTCGAGAAAACGCCGGTCATGGGAAATCACCAGCAGCGCGCCGCGCGTGCGCAACAGCTCTTCCTCCAGCCATTCGATGGTCGGCAGGTCAAGGTGGTTGGTCGGCTCATCAAGCAGCAGGATGTCGGGTTCGGGCGCGAGCACCTTGGCCAGAGCCGCCCGCCGCGCCTCGCCGCCCGACAGGGTCTGCGGATCGGCTGATCCGTCGAGACCCAGATGCTCGAGCAGGTAGTTGACCCGGTGCAGATCGTCATTGGGGCCAAGACCGGCCTCGGCATAGGCCTGGACGGTGGCATGTTCGCCAAAATCCGGCGCCTGTGGCAGATAGCGAATGGTTGCCGAGGGATGCCGGAAGATCTCGCCCGATTGCGGCTCCACCTCACCAGAGGCGATCTTCAGCAATGTCGACTTGCCCGAACCGTTGCGGCCGACCAGGCAGATCCGGTCCCCCGGCTCGACCTGGAGTTCGGCGCCGTCAAGCAGCGGAGCACCGCCGAAGGACAGCTTGATGTCGTCAAGTTTGAGAATGGGAGGCGCCATGGTCAGGCTCCTGTAAAATCATGGGGACGGGCGACGACGAGCGCGCGCCCTGAGGTGAGGCTGGCCGACACGAGGCCCTCAGCCACATTCGAAATGGTGCGTGACGCGCCAAAGGCGATATCGGCTTCATCAAGCGGGTATTTGACATTTCTGAGGCTCAGCCCCGTCAGCGCCGTGAATCCGATGACCGAGAACAGCGAACCGGCAGGCAGATCGAGATCCAGTTTTCCCGGCAGCAAGGGCGCCGCCTCCTCGGTCCCCGAAGTCAGCACGACATCGAGACCGCGCTCGGCCAGCGTAATCGCCTGCAGAAGATGGCTGAGCGCGTGGTCGGTCCGCTCGCCGCCAAAGGCCCCGACCAGCACCAGCCGCGTGGCGCCGCGCGCGATCGCCTGCTCGATGGCGAGTTCACCGTCGGTGAAGTTCTTTTCGGCGGGAAATGGCAGACGCTCGGTGGCGGAGAACCGTTCCGTCAGATCCGGCGAGGTGGAATCGAAATCACCGACCCACAATTCGGGCGCGAGTCCGAGAGTATCCGCATGGGCAATGCCGCCGTCGGCCGCGATCGCACGCGCGCCCGTGACCAGCGCGCGGACGCGGTCGTCAATCTTGAGCGGCCCGCCAAGCAGGATGGCAAATGTTGAAACTGATGTCATGGCGCACAGCCAATAGCAGCTTTGCGCGCACTTGCCAGCGTCTCGAAGAAATTCTATGGCTGGTATCGCTCTAACGGGGTGCCTGGCGTTTTCGCCGGGCTGAGAGACCAGGTGGTCAACCCGAAGAACCTGATCCGGTTTGTACCGGCGGAGGGATTAGACGTGCTTCCCGCGCCTATTCCTGTCTTTTGAACCCAAAGGAGGCGTCAACCATGCGCATATCTCGATTTCTCTCAACGGCCCTGGCGGCCTGTCTTCCGCTTGTCGCGATCCCGGCGCTCAGCGCCGAGGGAACGCTGACTGTCTATACCTATGAGAGCTTCATCGCCGAATGGGGACCGGGTCCGAAGATCGAAGCGACATTCGAGGCCGAATGCGGCTGCGATCTCAATTGGGTGGGCGTTTCTGACGGCGTGGCGCTGCTCAACCGCCTCAGGCTCGAAGGCGACCGCGCCGAAGCAGGTGTCGTGCTGGGGCTGGACACCAATCTGGTGACCGAGGCCAAGGCCACCGGCCTGTTCGAGGCGCACGGTCTCGACACGAGCGCGATATCGGTGCCCGGCGGCTTCAGCGACGAGGTGTTCATCCCCTATGATTACGGCTATTTCGCCATGGTCTATGACAGTGAGGCGATCTCGAACCCGCCGACAAGCCTCAAGGATCTGGTCGAGGGCGATCCGGAGCAGAAGATCGTCATTCAGGATCCGCGCACCTCGACGCCGGGCCTCGGGCTGTTGCTGTGGATGAAGTCGGTCTATGGCGATGACGCGGCTTCGGCCTGGGAGACCCTGAGCCGGCGCGTGCTGACCGTCACCCCCGGCTGGTCGGAAGCCTACGGGCTGTTCACCTCGGGCGAAGCGCCGATGGTGCTCTCCTATACCACCTCGCCCGCCTACCACATGGTGGCCGAGGACACCGACCGCTACCAGGCGGCCGAATTCTCCGAAGGCCATTACCTGCAGATCGAGGTGGCGGGCCTGCTTGCCAATGCGCCCGACAAGGATCTGGCGCGGCAGTTCCTGGCCTTCATGATGACGCCGGGCTTCCAGGACGAGATCCCCACCAACAACTGGATGCTGCCGGCGGCGCAAACCAGCATCGAGCTGCCGAAAGCCTTCTCGACTCTTGTCTCGCCCGACAAGACATTCCTCTACTCCTCCGACGAGGTGGCTGAAAACCGCGCCGCATGGATCGAGGAATGGCTCGGCGCCATGAGCCGTTGAGCGCGTCCCTGTCCCCATGCTGACCCGATCCGAGCACCACGCATCAAGGGCCGGGGGTGTTGCCGCGCTGATGGTCATCGGCCTGGCGCTGGCAGCCCCCGTATCGGTGCTGGTGGCTCAGGGGGCGGGGTCGGGGGTGTCGGCGAGCCAGGGCGCCTATCTCGCCCGGATCACCTGGTTCACCCTGCTGCAGGCCGGCCTCTCGACCCTGCTCAGCGTCAGCTTTGCAGTGCCGCTCGCCCGCGCTCTCGCCCGCCGCCCCTCGTTCTGGGGGCGACGCTGGCTCATCAACCTGTTCGCGGTGCCCCTGGGCCTGCCGCCGCTGGTGGCGGCACTCGGCCTGCTCGAGGTCTGGGGCCGCAATGGCGTCGCCAACCACGGGCTGGCGCTGTTCGGCATGGAGACGCCATTCTCAATTTATGGCCTGAGCGGCATTCTCATTGCCCATGTGTTTTTCAACATGCCGCTGGCCGCACGCCTCATTCTGCCCGGGCTCGAGCGCTTGCCACCGGAATACTGGAAAACCGCCGCCAATCTCGGCATGGGCGGTTTAAGCCTGTTCCGCCTGGTCGAATGGCCCGCGATGCGCCGGTCCGCGGGCGGCGCCGCGGGGCTTGTGTTCATGCTCTGCGCCACCTCGTTCACGCTTGTGCTGGTGCTTGGCGGCGGGCCGGCGGCGACCACGCTGGAGGTCGCCATCTACCAGGCCCTGCGGTTTGATTTCGATCCCGGCCGCGCCGTGCTGCTCTCGACCATCCAGATCGGCCTGACTCTCGCCGTGATGCTGGGCCTCAAGCTGATTTCCCTGCCAACCGAAGCCGGCGACACCAAGGGCGGCGGCACCAGCCGTCCCGATGTCGCTAGAGGTTGGCGCAGCCTGCCCGATGTCGCGCTGATCGGCATCGCGGGCGTCTTTGTCGGCGCCCCGCTTGTGGCGGTGGTGGCTTCAGGACTCGCAGCCGACCTCGCGCGATTGCTCAGCGACCCTTTGTTCTGGCGCGCGACCGGAACCAGCCTGCTGATCGGCCTTGCCGCGGCGAGTGTATCGGTAGGCCTCGCAAGCCTTATGGTAAGGGCACGCTATTCGGCCGGCGCTCGACCCGGGCCCCGCCGCCTTGCGATCCTGTCGGGGTTGTCGGGCGCGGCAGGGTCGTTGACGCTTCTTGTGCCGCCCGTGGTGCTGGGGGCAGGCTGGTTCCTGATGCTGGGCGGCGGCGCCGGGCAACTGCTCGCGCCACTTTCGGTGATCGTGCTGATCAATGCCCTGATGGCCCTGCCCTTCGTCATGCGTGTGATCGAGCCGGCGCATCAGAGCGCCATGGAACGCAATGGCAGGCTGGCGCTGTCGCTCGGCATCACCGGCATCAACCGCATCCGGCAGATCGACATTCCGGCCATGCTTGTGCCGCTGGCAACCGGGTTTGTCTTCGCGGTGGCGCTGTCGCTGGGGGATCTGGGGGCCATCGCGCTGTTTGGCAGCGACCGGATCGTGACCCTGCCGTGGCTTCTCTACCAGAAGCTGGGAAGCTACCGCACGGCTGACGCTGCAGGACTGGCGCTGCTCCTGGGGGTGACCACCATGGCGCTGATGATCATGGCCGACAGGCTCGGGAACCGCCCGGGATCAACGCTTTGGGCAGGGAAACAACTGCAATGACACCTGCTCCCGCCATCGAGTTCGACAATGTCGCCTACGGCATCGGCGACCTCAGCGCCGCATTCTCGTTTCAGCGGGCGCCGGGCACAGTAACCGCGATCCTCGGACCCTCCGGAGCCGGAAAATCGACCCTGCTCAATCTCGCCGCAGGATTTCTCATGCCCCGCACCGGACGGATCCTGCAGGACGGCAAGCCGGTCGATGACCTGCCGCCATCGGCGCGCGGGGTCTCGATGGTGTTTCAGGACAACAATCTCTTCGCCCATCTCGATATCCGCACCAATATCGGCCTCGGGCTCGATCCTGCCCTCAAGCTCGATGCCGCCGCGTGGGATAAGGTCGAAACGGCGCTCGAGCGGGTTGGCCTTGCCGGCTTTAGCCGGCGCCAGCCTGCCTCTCTGTCGGGTGGCGAGCGGCAGCGCGTGGCGCTCGCACGCGCCTTTGTTCGCCGGCGGCCGCTGCTGCTGCTCGACGAGCCGTTTGACGGCCTCGGTCCCGGCCTCGCCGCCGACATGCTGGGCCTGATGCTGGAGATCCGCGCAGAGGTTGGCGCAACCGTGCTGATGGTGACCCACGATCCGGACGAGGCCCGTGCGGCGGCAGATGAGATCCTCCTGGTGAGCAAGGGCAGGATTGCCGCCGACGCCCCGGCGGACGGCTTTTTCGAACGGCGTGACTTGCCCGAACTCGAGGCCTATCTCGGCCGCAAATCCGGGGTGTGAGACATCGCGTTCGCTTGATGGATCCGATCGCGCCGGGCCTGGTATCGCATCAAAATGGCTGAGCGCCACAATTTCGACGTGAGCCTTTGCCACTGGAGAACCGGCGCGAAGTGCGATAGACCGAAAACCGTCGCCCCGGCTTACGAAGCTCCCAAGCCTCCGTCCCGGTATGAAAATTCAGACCACGCAGCCGGACCATGGCCCAGATCGATTCGCCCCAGCCAGACAAGACAGTTCCAGCCAGAACGCGAACCCGGTTCGCTGTCGCACTGCTGTCCGGCGCGCTTGTGCTGTCAGGGTGCCAGACGCTCGGCGAGGATGTCTATGAGTCCAGCGTCAAGCCGTCCGATACGCCGCAGACCGCAGAGAAGGCCGGAGCATCGGATCCGCGGACCCGCATTGGCGCCAATGAGCACCCGCGCATCATCGCGACGTATGGCGGCGAATTCTCCGACACCAGGACGGAACGTCTGGTGGCGCGCATTGTCGGCGCCCTGACGCTGGTTTCGGAAAACCCGCAACAGTCCTACCGCATCACCGTGCTCAACTCGCCTGCCGTCAACGCCTTTGCCCTGCCGGGTGGCTTTCTCTATGTCACCCGCGGCCTGCTGGCGCTCGCCAATGACGCTTCGGAAGTCGCTGCCGTGCTCTCGCACGAAATGGCCCATGTCACCGCCAATCACGGCCTCGAACGGCAGCGTCGCGAAAAGGAAGTCGAACTTGCCGGCCAGGTGGCGCAGGAACTGTTCTCCAATTCCATCGCCGGTCGACAGGTCGTTGCCCGCGGCAAGCTGTCGCTCGCCGCCTTCTCCCGCAATCAGGAACTCCAGGCCGATGTCATCGGCGTCAGGATGCTGGGCGAGGCGGGCTACGATCCCTACGCGGCAGCGCGGTTCCTTGACTCCATGAACGCCAACCAGCGCTTTTCGGCCGTTGAACCCGGCGCTGATGCGAGCCTCGACTTTCTGGCAAGCCACCCCAATGCGCCGCAACGCGTCGAACTTGCCAAGAACCATGCAAGGGCTTTCGGACCGGAAGGGGTCGGCGATCGCGGCCGCGATTTCTATCTCGACGGCATCGACGGGCTCTTGTTCGGCGACAGCCCCAATGAAGGCTATGTCCGCGGCACCGAGTTCCTTCACCCGGTGCTCGGCGTACGGTTTTCAGTCCCGGACGGTTTCCGGATCGACAACAATGCCGATGCGGTGCTGGCGACGGGGCCTGGCGACCTGGCGATCCGCTTTGACGGGGTCACAGACAATGGCCGCCAATCGCTGGCCAGATATATCGCGAGCGGCTGGGTCACCGGGCTCGATGAGAGCTCGATTGCGGAAACGCGGATCAACGGCCTGCCTGCGGCGACGGCACGCGCCAGCGCCGACCGCTGGGATTTCGACATCACCGTCATAAGGGTCAAGGACCGCATCTACCGGTTCCTAACGGCCGCACCGCGCGGCAGCGCAGCCCTCGGCGTGACCGCATCGGCTGTCCGGGCCGGTTTCAAGAAAATGTCGGCAAGTGAAATCAAGGCGCTCGAACCCTTGCGGATCCGCATTGTCACTGTGGCCCAGGGAGACACGCTGGGAACGCTGGCGGGCCGGATGCGCGGCGTCGAGCGCAAGGTCGAGCTGTTCAGGCTGCTCAATGCGATCGCTCCGGGCGAGGTGCTCGTGCCCGGTCAGCGCGTCAAGATCGTCACGAACCGCTGATCCGCGGCGATCCGGTTCCAACCGCCAGGAAGGCCGTCTTGAGGTCCGGCGTGATCAGAGACTGGCGATCTCGGGGGTCTGGGAGGTCAGCACCGCACGCAGCTTTTCAAGCGCCCGGTTTTCAATCTGCCGCACCCGCTCCTTGGAAATTCCCAGCGCCGTGCCGAGCGATTCCAGCGTCGCGCCGTCTTCCGCCAGCCTGCGTTCCCGTATGATCCGCAACTCGCGTGGATTGAGCGTGTTCAGCGCGTCACCGAGCCACAGGTTCCGGCGTTCCTCGTCGATGATGGTGGACACCTGCTCATCGGGCAGCGGCTCGTCGCTCTTGAGGAAATCCATCCGGTCCGACGAAGCGCCGGATTCGCCGTCCGACATCGGTGCGTTGAGCGAGGAATCCGAGCCGGACAGGCGCGCATCCATCACCGCCACGTCCTTGGCGTGGACTCCAAGCGTGTTGGCAATCTGGGAATGGATGGCGCTGTCGGTGAGTGTCGGGTCGTCCTGCGCAAGACGCGCGCGAAGCCGCCGCAGGTTAAAGAACAGCGCTTTCTGGGCGGAACTGGTCCCGCCGCGCACAATCGACCAGTTGCGCAGGATGTAATCCTGGATCGAGGCGCGGATCCACCAGGTGGCGTAGGTGGAAAAGCGGACATCGCGCTCAGGCTCGAAACGGGCCGCGGCCTCGAGAAGCCCGACATGGCCTTCCTGGACCAGATCGCTCATCGGCAAGCCGAAATTGCGGAACTTCGCGGCCATCGAGATCACCAGCCGCATATGCGCCATGGTGATCTGGTGAAGCGCGTCCTGGTCCTTGTTGTCTTTCCAGCGCACGGCGAGGTCATGTTCCTGCTCGCGTTCGAGATAGGGCGCCGCCATGGCTGCGCGTACCATTTGCCTGTCGGCCGTGATCGCTTTCATGACATTCTCCTGTCATTGACGTCTGGGTGTTCAGTTCCCTGTCCTGATCAAAATTTACGCGCATCAACTGAAATTGGATCATCACACTCGATGACATCGGCGTGATCAGATTGCGTGTGCCAGCCCATCTTGAAACGCCGCTCTTCAGCGCTGAACTGCCGACTCGCCCATAAAGAGCAACACAGGTGGCGCTTCCATGCAAATCGGCAGCAATAGCCCGGCCGACAGTCTCACATCTGTGAAACCGCTCATGCCGGCTTTCGTTCCGAGGTTTCTGTTTTAACGGAAGCGCGAGGTCTTGCTCCTGCACGAAAATTCTCCGCGGAGATCCCGAAGGACCGCGCATTTCCTTCAGCGATCCACCCGTGGGGGTCCTGGGCTGAACCTCGCCGGAAGCCCGAATCCGGTCACAAAAAAACCCGGGCGCGACATCCGGCCCGGGTCTTGATGATGGATGTCCGGCAGTCGGCGGATCAGGCGGCCTCTTCCTGGGCGCCTTCTTCGTCATTGGCCTTGCCGCGCTTGGGACCCTTGTTGAGGTTGACCTCAATCAGGCGCACAGCCTCTGTGTCGGACATCTTGTTGACTGCACCGAGTTCACGCGCCATCCGGTCGAGCGCAGCTTCATAAAGCTGACGCTCCGAATAGGACTGCTCCGGCTGGTTTTCGGCGCGATACAGGTCACGAACCACCTCGGCGATGGAAATCAGATCGCCGGAGTTGATCTTCGCGTCATATTCCTGCGCGCGGCGCGACCACATGGTGCGCTTGACCCGGGCGCGGCCCTGAACGACCTTCAGGGCGCGTTCGACGAAATCCGTCTCGGACAATTTGCGCATGCCGATGGTGGATGCCTTGGCGACCGGCACCTTGAGGCGCATCTTGTCTTTTTCGAAATCAATCACAAACAGCTCAAGTTTGTGGCCCGCAACTTCCTGCTCTTCGATGGCGACAATCTGTCCAACGCCATGGGCGGGATAGACGATCGACTCACCGGTCTTGAAACCCTGTCTCTGTGAAGCCATTTTTTTCTGCTGGGTTGTCATGCGTTTTCAAAACTCCCTGTTACGGAAACGGACACTGGGAGCCGGACATGGGTTGTCCGGACAGGTCCTCGCGAAGGCCACGCGGCGCATCGCACTGACAAGGCCTTACTCAAGCGATAAGAGGCAAAACAACGCAGGCGTTCACCGCGCGGATTATGGCATTCCGGCAGCATTGCGCTGCAAGGAGGGGACCACCGCTGTAAGGGACGTTTGCTTCCGTTTTTTGCTTCTTGTTTCGCCCTGACGGCGCCTAAAGATGTCAGTAATGTGATGTGTATCACAAAAATTGGTGTAAATCAATGATTTGCGCGAATGGCTGTGGACCTGGCGGCAAAAATCCGCCAAGGCTCGCGAATCATGCCGCGGCGCAGCGGTCAAATTGTTGCAACGCAAAGATTATTACGCGATGACGCGCACTCAGTCGCCTTCGCCCGGCTCCGGCGAGAAGTACTTCTCGAACTTGCCTTCCTGCCCATCAAACTCCTTCGCGTCCCCGGGTGACTCGCGCTTGATGGTGATGTTGGGCCATTTGTCGGCAAATTCAGTGTTGATCTCAAGCCATTTTTCCATCCCCGGCTCGGTGTCCGGGCTGATGGCGTCGGCAGGGCATTCCGGCTCGCAGACGCCACAGTCGATGCACTCGTCGGGATGGATGACCAGCATGTTCTCGCCCTCGTAGAAGCAATCCACCGGGCAGACCTCAACGCAATCCATGTATTTGCAGCGGATGCAATTGTCAGTCACCACATAGGTCATACGTCTCTCCTGAGGCTCCATGCATGCCATGCTCAAGTGTAGATGCCTTGAGCCAGATCTGCATCATTTCAGAGCGCTGCAATGCCGCGTTTTCTCAAGTCAAGGGCGCTGGCGCTGCAGCGAACAACGGCGCTGAGGTACCGGCTTTGCGCGAGCTTTGCAAGACATCTGATTTCGACAAGGCGCCGCAGTCAATCGCCGGTGGGCAAAGCGTGCGGAAGGCCTGGGCATTTGCGGATGGCATTCCCCGGACCCGCCCCGGTCAAGGCAGATTCATGCGTCCTCATCCGGATTGCGGAATTGATCAATTTTTCGCCTGTCCCGCTTGGTCGGCCGGCCGGCTCCGGGTTCGCGCTGCGGCGCGAACGCCTTCGGCTCTTCAGGTGCGGGCCTGGGGGTGATGTCCTCGTAAAGCAACTGCGCCTCGGGCGCCGGGCCGCGGCGCTGGCCGCAGCCCGAAATCCTGAGCACCAGAATGCGCCGCTCCAGTGTGATGGTCAGGACATCGCCCGGCTTGACCAGGACACTCGCCTGGTCGATCTTTTCCCGGTTGACACGGACATTGCCGGCCGCGGCCAATTTGCCTGCCAGGGTCCGGGATTTGACGATTCGCGCGAAAAACAGCCACTTGTCGATGCGCTGTCGCTCCGGCTGATCCACCGGGATCGTACCTATTTCTTCAGCTTGTCGCGCAGGGCCGCGAGCGCGGCGAAAGGCGAATCCGGATCGATCGGCTTTTCCTTGCGCACCGGACGCTCATTGCGTCCGCCATCATGGCTGGGTGCACCCCTGTCGGGACCACCCCTGCCGCCGGGTCCGCCCTTGCCGAAACCGCCCTTTCCGGGGCCGCCCTTGCCATGATGCGGCTTGCCGCGATGACCCTTGCCCGGCCGCGCCTCGGCCTCCGCACCGCCTTCGCCCGCCGGCTTGTCGCCGGAACGATTGCCGCGGTCGCGCCGGCCGCGAGGTCCGCGCTGCTGCCCGTCCTGGCGGCCGCCCGGCCGCCACAGCAGCACGGGACGCGGCGCTTCCGACTCTTCCGCCGGAGCCGCTGCTTCGTTCGCGCCGGCTTCGGGCGTCACATCCACCTTTGCTTCTTCACCGCCTGCGGCCGGCTCTGATGCCGGCGCGCTGTCGCCGGAGGCGTCTGCGGCCATCTCGGAGGGCCTGACCTCTTCCGCGGGCGTCGCGGCTTCGCCAGCATCCACGCCAGTTTCCTGCGCGGCGTCAGCCTCAACCGGGGCGATCTCGCTGACAGCATCCGTGGCCGCGGTAGCGGGCTTGTGCGGACGATCCGCCGCCGTGCGGGAGACCACAACCTCGACCACCGGACCGGAGCCGGCCGGTGTGGCTGTTTCGAGCTGCGCCGCATCGAGATTGGCAATATGGGTCTGGGCTTCCTCGGCCGGCACGGTATCCGCACGATAACCGAGCCCCTTGAGAATTTCCTCGATATCGTCCTGGGTGGCCCCGAGGATCGACAGCATGCCGGTGGTGGTGATGAACCGGCGGCCGTCATAGGCCGCTTCCGGACGCGCGCCCGGCACGCCCGGCTTCCACTGCAGCGCCGGGCGAATGAGGTCGGCCAGCCGCTCGAGGATATCGACGCGCACGGCGCGCTTGCCCAGGAAACGGAACCCGGCGAGACGGTAGAATTCGCGATCAATTTCCGGATCGGTCGCCACCGAGGTGCGCCCGGCCGCCAGCAGCGGCGTGACGTCGCCGTAGCCGGGCTTGCCGAAGCCGTCATTGGAGAGCGCCCACAGCAAAGTCACCAACTCGGCCGGAGCCGGCTTGAGCAGCGCCGGCATGAAGATGTGATAGGCGCCGAAGCGGATGCCGTATTTGCGCAGGCTGGCGCGCGCGGCCTGGTCGAGATCCTTGATCATCTCGGCGACGTCACGGCGGAACAGAATGCCGAGGTTCTCGGCCAGGCGGAACGCAAGTCCGCGCGCCAGGCCGTCAAGGTCCTCCGCGCGTGTCAGGTCGTCAAGCGGCTTGAGAACGGTGGCGATGTGATGATTGACGAACCGGTCGATGCGGGCCACGACGAAATCGCGCGCCGTGCCTGTCAGTTGCTCGTCGGCCAGCAGGATCGACCGCGGCTTGAGCACATGGTCGCCCGCAGCCAGCCGCGCCACCGGATCGCCGAGCCAGCGCACGGTGCCATCGGCGCCAATCGCGAAGTCGGAATTGCCTGACGCGTGCAGCCGCGCCGCCCGCGCTTCGAACTCGAGCGCCAGCGCCTTCTGCGCCGCGGCAATCACCGCCTTGGCGTCGGGCCCGTCCGCCGAGGTATCGGCGACAAACCGGAAACCGGCCAATTGTCCAATATGGTGACCTTCAACGAAGACATCACCGTTCACACTGATTTCAGCTTCGAGCATCGCGTTCTCTCTCAGGCGCCTCATGAGCACAGATGTCCTGCGGTCAACAAAGCGTTTCGTCAACCTTTCATGCAGCGCATCGGACAGTCGGTCCTCAATTTCGCGCGTCTTTTCCTGCCAGTGTGTCGGATCGGCAAGCCATTCGGACCTGTTGGAGATATATGTCCACGTCCTAATTTGCGAGATCCGGGCAGACAGGGTGTCGATTTCGCCATCAGTGGAATCGGTCCGGCGCACCTGTTCGGCCAGAAAATCCTCGTTCACGGCGCCGGTGCGGATCAGGTCGCGGTAGATCGTCGCGATCAGATCGGCATGCTGTGCCGGTGCGATCCGCCGGTAATCGGGCAGCGAGCAGACTTCCCACAACGTGGCGACATTCTTTGGTGTGCTCGCGAGATCCCGGACCTCGAAATCATTGACCAGATGCTCGAGCGCGCGCTGGTCGACCGCCGGCAGCGCCCGGGTCAGACCCTGGACCGCCGGGATCTGCTCAAGGCTCGCCTGCAGGGCCTTCAGACTGGAGAAATCCAGCTGCTTGGAACGCCACTGCAGGATCTTGACCGGCTCGAACACATGGCTTTCGAGCCGCTGCACCAGATCGTCGGGCAGGGGCTGCACCTGGCCGGTGACGCCGAAGGTGCCGTCGCGCAGATGCCGTCCGGCGCGGCCGGCGATCTGGCCGAACTCCGACGCCGTCAACTGCCGGTAGGAATAGCCGTCGAATTTCCGGTCCTGGGCAAAGGCCACGTGGTCGACATCGAGATTGAGCCCCATGCCGATGGCGTCGGTGGCGACGAGATAATCGACGTCGCCGTTCTGGTAGAGCTCGACCTGGGCGTTGCGCGTGCGCGGGCTGAGCGCGCCCAGCACCACCGCCGCACCGCCGCGCTGGCGCCGCACCAGTTCGGCGATCGCGTAGACCTCTTCCGCGGAAAACGCCACGATCGCGGAACGCCGCGGCAGCCTTGTGATCTTCTTGGAGCCTGCATAATGCAGCTCGGACAGCCGCGGGCGCTCGATGATGGTGATGCCGGGCAGCAACTGCTCGAGGATGCCGCGCACCGTCGCCGAGCCGAGGAGCAAAGTCTCCTCGCGTCCGCGCAAGGACAGGATCCGATCGGAGAACACGTGCCCGCGCTCCAGATCGCCGGCGATCTGGACCTCGTCGATGGCGACAAAGGCGACATTGGTTTCCTGCGGCATCGCTTCCACGGTGCAGACCGAATAACGCGCGCCGGGCGGGGTGATCTTCTCCTCGCCGGTGACCAGCGACACGTTCCTGGCGCCGACCTTGTCGACCATTCGGCCGTAGACCTCGCGCGCCAGAAGCCTGAGCGGCAACCCGATCACGCCCGACGAATGCGCCGCCATGCGCTCGATGGCGTAGTGGGTCTTGCCGGTGTTGGTCGGGCCAAGAACGGCGGTGACGCCGCGTCCGGACAGGATCAGGGGTTTGGGCGGATGGTTGGGGGAAGCGGGCATCAGTGTCCGTAACATGCTCAAGACGGCTGTTACCTAACACATCGGCGCGGCCGGAACAGGGCAAATATCGACCATGCTCAAAAGCCACGGATTAACCCTTGGAACAGTGACGGAACGAATCGGCGACGAATCAATGACTCGATCTGATTCCGCTTTTGTTCACCGCAACATGTGGCAGATCACGCGCCTGCCGCCACCATATGCTGAATCGTCGAAGCGCTGATTTCCCCCGATCCGGCTGATGCCGTTAACCTTTGGCAGGAGTCGTTTTCGGCTCTGGCCAAGGACACCGACAAGATCTGCAGATCTTCAGGATTTATTAAGAATTCCAAACACTTCGTTAACGAGAAACATCGCATTTTAGCGACCCGAATTAACCTTTGGAACAGTGGCGGAACGAACCGGCGACGAATCACCCACCTGCCCTTGTTGGCAGTTTGTTCTCCACCACATCTGGTTTCAGGATCGCGCTGCCGCCACTAATCATGAAAGCTCACTGCAGCACAATGGTGCCTAAACGCTGCCGCTGTTAACCTTTTGCTGCGCCGACCTGGCCGTGCGTCCGGCCCACTGGCGGCTCGCGTTCCGCCCGCAGTCCGATCTCAGGCATTCATGAATTGTTAGGAATTCCAAACACTTGGTTAATCGAATTGAGCGCATTTGAGCGATTCCGTTAACTTCCGGAACAGCCGCGGAACGAATCGGCGACGAATCAGCCTTAGGACGTCTTTCCCGGTTTGTTCCCTACCAGATCTTGTGTTCCGAAGAATGGCTGGCCCTATTCAAGTCAATGAAAACACTTAATTTTCCGGGTTGACAGGCTTGTTCTTTAACCTTTGCGCCCTCGAGCGGGAAACGAGCCTGCGGGAGCAAAGGGCCGGAAAAGGAGCCAGCGCCCCGCCATGACAATGCTCCGGTTCAGTCGGCCAGTCCCAACACTGCGCGAAGCGACGCTTCGATCTGGCCGCCACACCACTCATCGCCGTAGGCATCAGCGCTCCGCTTCTGCAACTCGGTCTGCGCAGGCAGAGCCGCAATGCGGTCTGACAGACCGGCTATCGACGGCGCATGCCGGTCCAGCACCGGCCGGAGCGGCGCAAACCTTGCCGTCATCGTGCCCCACAACATGGCAGCGACAATGTCGGCGAGGCCAGGCGCCATCGTGCCCAGCATATAGCCCGACTGCGCGGCCAGGCCATGGCGTCGACCGGTCTCCTCGAAGAGTTCCATCCAGCGGCAAAGCCTCGGCTCGAATTCCTTCCAGGCCTCTTCCGTCCAGAGCTGGGCGCCGTTGTAGCGCGTCATTTCGTAAAGCACGTCATTGGCGTCGGCGACAATCTTGTGGCTCATGGCGTCGAGCACAGGATCGCCGGGCAACAGCCCGTGCTTAGCGCCGAGATACGCCAGGATCGCAGGCATCTGTGACAGATGGGCGTTCGAGACATGGTCTATCAGCACCGGAGGCCCCATATGCGGGACCAGTTGGGCCCCGGGTTCTGCCGCTCTCTGCTCGGCGACCTCTCCGATGTCCGCTTCCTGCCAGGAGGCGCCGACATGGGAAAGCACTGCCCGGACGAACTGTCCGCGGAACGGAAGGGGCCAGTAATAGAGGGTGTAGTCAGCCATGGGGCGCTTTCCTGAAGGGGACCTTTCTGCTTCCGCAAACGCAAGCACCCGGCGGAAGTTCCAGCCGGGCGCCAACCTTTCACGTGCCGGCCTCAATCAGCTGAAATACTGACCGCCATTGGCCGAGATCGTCGATCCGGTGATGAAGCCGGCATCGTCACCGGCGAGAAACACCACGCAACGGGCGATTTCCTCGGGTTCGCCGAGGCGGCCCACCGGGATCTGCGGGATGATCCGCTCGTTGAGCACCTTCTCGTCGATGGCGCGCACCATGTCGGTGCCGATATAGCCCGGGCAGATGGCGTTGACGGTGATGCCGGCGCGCGCGCCTTCCTGCGCCAGCGCCCGGGTGAAACCGATGTCGCCGGCCTTGGCGGCCGAGTAATTGACCTGACCGGCCTGCCCCTTCTGGCCATTGATCGAGGAGATGTTGATGACGCGGCCGAACTTGCGGTCACGCATGCCGCCCCAGACCGGATTGGTCATGTTGAACAGGCCGGTGAGGTTGGTGTTGATCACCTCGCCCCACATCTGCGGCGTCATCTTGTGGAACATGCCGTCGCGGGTGATGCCGGCATTGTTGACCAGCACCGCCACCGGGCCGAGATCCGCCTCGACCTGGGCAATGCCCGCCACGCAGGCGTCGTAATCGGCGACAGACCATTTGTAGGTCTTGATGCCGGTCTCCTGGGTGAACTTCGCCGCCGCCTCGTCATTGCCGGCATAATTGGCGGCCACCGTATAGCCCGCCTCCTTCAACGCGATCGAAATCGCTGCCCCGATCCCACGCGACCCTCCTGTCACGATTGCTACCTTGCTCATGCCAATCCTCCCAGATCGCTGTTTTTAATACACTTTGAGCATCGGGCGTCCTTCCGGACGCACGACGCTGTTTCTTCTATTTCTTAACGTTCGACGCAGAGCGCCACACCCATGCCGCCGCCAATGCACAGCGTCGCAAGACCCTTCTTGGCGTCGCGGCGGACCATCTCGAACAGCAGCGTGTTGAGGATGCGCGCACCCGAAGCGCCCACCGGGTGCCCGATGGCGATGGCGCCGCCATTGACGTTGACGATCGCCGGATCCCAGCCCATGTCCTTGTTGACCGCGCAGGCCTGCGCGGCAAACGCCTCGTTGGCCTCCACCAGATCAAGATCGTTCACGCTCCAGCCGGCCTTCTGCAAGGCCTTGCGCGAGGCCGGGATCGGTCCGGTGCCCATGATCTGCGGGTCGACGCCGGCGGTGGCCCAGGAGACGATCCGCGCCATCGGCGTGATGCCGCGCTTGGAGGCTTCCGCCTCGCTCATCAGCACGGTGGCCGCGGCGCCGTCATTGATCCCGGAAGCGTTGGCGGCGGTCACGGTGCCTTCCTTGTCGAAGGCCGGACGCAGCTTGGAGATGCCCTCGATGGTCACGCCATGCTTGATGTACTCGTCGTCCTCGACGACCGTGTCGCCCTTGCGGCCCTTGATGGTGACTGCGGCGATCTCGTCCTTGAACTTGCCGGCCTTCTGCGCGGCTTCCGCCTTGTTCTGCGAATTCACGGCAAAGGCGTCCTGCTCGTCGCGCGACAGCTGCCACTGCTTGGCAACGTTCTCGGCGGTGTTGCCCATCAGGTAATTGTAGAAGGCATCGGTCAGAGCGTCATGCATCATGGTGTCGACCATGCTGGCGCCGCCCATCTTGACGCCGTTGCGCAGGTGCATGGCGTGCGGCGCCATCGACATCGATTCCTGGCCGCCCGCGACAATGATGTTGGCGTCGCCGCTCGAGATCTGCTGCATGCCGAGCGCGACCGCGCGCAGGCCCGACCCGCAAAGCTGGTTCAGGCCCCAGGCGGTGGCTTCCTGCGGAATGCCGGCGGCCATCGCCGCCTGCCGCGCCGGGTTCTGGCCCTGGCCGGCCGAAAGGATCTGGCCGAGGATCACCTCGTCGACGTCAGCCGGAGCCACGCCGGCGCGCTCGAGTGCGGCCTTGATGGCGATTGCGCCCAGGTCATGGGCGGCGACGGAAGAAAGAGCGCCGTTGAAGGACCCGACCGGAGTGCGGGCAGCGCTGGCGATAACGATGGAGCTCATGGTGGATTTTCCTGTCATGTTATGAAGCTGTTTTGACCGGACCGTGCCGGAGGTTGGTCTCCCTGTCAAACGTCTGAAAGTCGAATTTCTCATGCAATCGGTTTAGGAGAGGCAATGATCTGAGAGATTGCGCGCCCTTTCGCCGCATTGCACAAAGGAATTGTCATTGTATGGCGTTTTCGCCTACAGTCGAGCCATCAAGGCGACGTTCAGGTCTGGGGAGACCTTTGAGGAGAGTGAACATGGCGAAGAACAGCGGCCCGGTTACGATCAAGAAATATGCCAATCGTCGTCTCTACAACACCGGAACCAGCACCTATGTGACGCTCGATGACCTGGCGGTCATGGTCAAGAAGGGCGAAGACTTCACGGTGCTTGACGCCAAGAGCGGTGACGACATCACGCACTCTGTCCTCACGCAGATCATTTTCGAGCAGGAGTCCAAGACCGGAAATACACTGCTGCCGGTCTCCTTTCTCAGGCAGTTGATCTCTATCTATGGCGATCAGATGCAGATGGTGGTTCCGAGCTACCTCGAACACTCGATGTCGGCGCTGACCGAACAGCAGGAACAGGTCCGCGCCCAGATCACCAAGGCATTCGGCGATAATCCGGTGGCACGCAACATCCAGCTGCCGATCCAGCTGGTCGAGGAGCAGGTCCGCCGCAACACCGAAATGTTCCAGAAGGCGATGCAGATGTTCTCGCCTTTCGCGCTGGCGCATTCGGCAACGCCTGATGACGAGAAGAAGAAGTCCGATTCCTCAAAGGACATCGACGAACTCAAGCAACAGCTCAAGTCGCTTCAGGACAAGATCAACTCCATCGACAGCTGAGAGCCGCGACACGCCTCTCGCCGGACGAGCCGCTTGGCCGCTCGCGGTCAGTCTGATGTTGCCACAGCTTCGCGCGCGCCTGCCACGACGGCGTAGATGGCGTCGCCCCGGCAATTTCGTCTGATGATCGATTGCCTCTTGCGGGCAGACAGCCGTTCCGTTTCGGCAAAACGCTTTTGCCGGTGCGAATGGCCAAACCGGTGGCGCAACCGCGCTTTGCCGATCTATAAAGGCCGAGCTTCTCCGAAATCGTTTTGAAAGGCTTCCACAATGACCGACCTGTCGCTAGCCAAGGCGCTCAAGATCATTACCGCGGCGCTCGCCAAGGGCAAGGAACTCGGCCTCAAGCCGCTCGCGGTGGTGGTGCTCGACGCCGGCGGCCATGTCAAGGCCGTCCAGCGCCAGGACGGCGCATCAATGATGCGGTTCGAAATTGCCAGCGGCAAGGCCTATGGCGCACTCGCGCTGGGCGTGGGATCGCGCTGGCTCAATGCCCAGGCCGAAACCCGGCCGCATTTTCTCGAAGGCCTGTCGGCTGTCTCCGGCGGCAAGATCGTGGCGATCCCCGGCGGTGTCCTGATCCGCGATCGCAAGGGTGCGATCATCGGCGCGGTCGGAATCACCGGTGACACCTCGGACAATGACGAGATTGCGGCCATCGCCGGCGTCGAAGCCGCCGGTTTCATCCCCGACGGCGGCTGACAGCCTTACCGGGAGTGCTCGCCGGGTTCAAAGTCCGATCGACACGTCTCGGCTCGCCGAGCGGATCGAGACGGCAAATCCGGCGATCACATCGATGAAGGCAATCACCATCAGGATGAAGAACACCTGGGTCGCCGCATCCCGCACCAGCAGGAACTCGACCAGGAATGCGATGAACACGCACATCGACAACATGTGATCGATCACCGACATCGGGCCTGTCCGCGTCGCCTTGAGCACTTCGATGAACAGCAGGACCAGCGCCACGACGATCAGCAGATCGCCCAGGCTCATGGTCCATTCCGCCCCCGACATCATCGACAGCGAGATGATGGTCGACCCCAGCCCGGCCACGCCCTCGCCAAGCAGACCCACCATGATCACGTTGTAGGCAATCAGCGGGACGATCATCAATGGTATGGCGGCAAGCATGGCGGATATCTCCGGATTTCAAGAGCCCGCTGCCGACGCCGATCTGCGCCCGCTGCGGAGTGCGGCGACAATGCGAAATCAATCCGTCAAGCGCAAGCCTGTTCCGCCATCAAAGCCACTCCGCCCGGCGATCCCGCCTCAGCCATAGACCGCAAGCAGATCCTTGGCGTCGATCTGGTCGCCGGTCTTGACCAGAACCTCGGCCAGCGTTCCATCCCGTTCGGCATGAATCGCGGTTTCCATCTTCATCGCTTCAATCGACACAAGCACGTCGCCCGCCTTGACGTTCTGGCCTGCGGCGACCGCGACTGCCGAAATCACGCCGGGCATGGGAGCCGCGACATGGGCATCATTGCCGGTCTCGGCCTTGCGGCGTGCGGCCGCCCCCGAGGCGCCATGCGCCCGGTCCGGCACCTTGACCCGCCGCGGCTGGCCATTGAGTTCGAAGAACACCGTGACCATGCCCTTGTCGTCGGGTTCGCCCTGGGCCAGGTTCTGAACCACCAGCGTCTTGCCCTTCTCGATTTCCACGTACAGTTCGCCGCCGACCGGAATGCCGTAGAAATAGGCCGGGGTCGGCAACATGCTGACCGGACCGTAGGTTTCCGTCGCAACGGCAAAATCGGTGAAAACCTTGGGGTACATGAGGTAGGAAGCGAATTCGCTTTCGCTGACCTTGCGCTCAAGCTTGCCTTCGATCTCCGCACGCTCGGCTTCAAGATCCGCATCCGCCAGCATCGAGCCGGGGCGCGCGGTATAGGCTTCCTCACCCTTGAGCACCTTGTGCTGCAGCGCCTCGGGCCAGCCCGAGGGCGGCTGTCCCAGATCCCCGCGCATCATCGACACGACCGAATCGGGAAACGAGACATCCTTGTCGGGGTTCTCGACATCGGCCACGCTCAAATCCTGGCTGACCATCATCAACGCCATGTCGCCCACCACCTTGGACGATGGCGTCACCTTGACGATATCGCCGAACATGCGGTTGGCGTCGGCATAGGCCTGGGCCACTTCGTGCCAGCGGGTTTCGAGCCCCAGCGAGCGCGCCTGTTCCTTGAGATTGGTGAACTGCCCGCCCGGCATCTCGTGCAGGTAGACCTCCGACGCCGGTCCCTTGAGGTCGCTCTCGAACGCAGCGTACTGGTTGCGCACGGCTTCCCAGTAGAACGAGATACGGCGAATCCATTCGGTGTCGAGGCCGGGATCGCGTTGATGGCCCTTCAGCGCCTCGACGATCGAGCCCAGGCATGGCTGCGAGGTGTTGCCCGAAAGCGAATCCATCGCCGCGTCCACGGCGTCCACGCCGCTGTCGACCGCAGCGAGCACGGTGGCGGCCGAAATGCCCGATGTGTCGTGGGTGTGGAAGTGGATCGGCAGATCCGTGGCCTGCCTGAGCGCTGCAAACAGCTGACGCGCCGCCGCCGGCTTGAGCAGCCCGGCCATGTCCTTGACCGCGATGATATGCGCGCCAGCCTTCTCAAGCTCGGCGGCGAGCGCCGTGTAATATTTGAGGTCGTATTTCGGCCGGGCGGAATTGAGAATGTCGCCCGTGTAGCAGATGGTGGCTTCGCAGAGCTTGTTCTCCTCGCGCACCGCATCCATCGACACCCGCATGTTCTCGACCCAGTTGAGACAATCGAACACCCGGAACAGGTCTATGCCGCCCTGCGCCGCCTGGCGCACGAAATGCTTGACCACATTGTCGGGATAATTCTTGTAGCCGACGCCGTTGGCGCCGCGCAGCAACATCTGCAGCAACAGGTTCGGCGCGCCCTGGCGCACCAGGTCGAGCCGCTCCCACGGATCTTCGGTCAGGAACCGCATCGACACATCGAAGGTCGCCCCACCCCAGCATTCCAAGGATAGCAGATCCGGCAGTGCCTTTGCATAGGTGCCTGCGATGGCCGCGATATCGTGGGTGCGCATCCGGGTGGCGAGCAGAGACTGGTGGCCGTCACGCATCGTCGTGTCGGTGATCAACACCCGTGTTTGAGCCCGCATCCATTTGGCGAAGCCTTCCGGGCCAAGCTCATCGAGCAATTGCCGGGTCCCGGGCCGGACATCACCTTCGACATAGGGAACCCGTGGCGCGGCTGCATCCTCGGCCGGCAGCGGCCGTCCCTTGGTTTCCGGATGGCCGTTGACCGTGACATCGGCCAGATAGGTCAGGAGCTTGGTGGCCCGGTCCTGGCGCTTGACCTGTTCGAACAGCTCCGGCGTGGTGTCGATGAAACGCGTCGTGTAGGTGTTGTTGCGGAACTCCGGGTGGCCGATGATGGCTTCCAGAAAGGTCAGGTTGGTGGCGACGCCGCGGATGCGGAACTCTCGCAGGGCCCGGTCCATGCGGCGGATGGTCTCTTCGGGCGTGGGCGCCCAGGCCGTGACCTTCTCGAGCAGCGGATCGTAGAACCGCGTGATCACCGCCCCCGAATAGGCTGTACCGCCATCGAGCCGGATGCCAAAGCCGGTGGCGCCGCGATAGGCGGTGATGCGGCCATAGTCGGGAATGAAATTCTGCTCCGGATCCTCGGTGGTGATGCGGCACTGCAGCGCATGACCATTGAGATGGATGTCGGCCTGCGCCGGCACGCCCGATTCCGGCGTTCCGATTGCCTTGCCTTCGAGAATATGGATCTGCGCCTTGACGATGTCGATACCGGTGACTTCCTCGGTGACCGTATGCTCGACCTGGATGCGCGGATTGACCTCGATGAAGTAGAAGGCGCCCGTGTCGATATCCATCAGATATTCGACCGTGCCGGCCCCGACATAGCTTGTGGCATTGGCGATCTTGAGCGAATAGGCCGCCAGTTCCTGGCGCTGGGCTTCGGTCAGATAGGGTGCGGGCGCGCGCTCCACGACCTTCTGGTTGCGGCGCTGCACAGAACAGTCGCGCTCGAACAGATGCACCGCGTTGCCGTGGGTGTCACCGAGAATCTGGCTTTCGACATGCCGTGCGCGCTCGACCAGCTTTTCGAGATAGACCTCATCCTTGCCGAAGGCTGCCATGGCTTCGCGCTTGGCCTCGGTGACCTCGCGGGCCAGATCCTTGGGATCGCGGATGGCGCGCATGCCGCGACCGCCGCCGCCCCAGGAGGCTTTCAGCATGATCGGATAGCCGATCTTCTCGGCCATGCGGGCGACTTCATCCATGTCGTCGGGCAGCGGTTCGGTGGCCGGCACCACCGGCACGCCGATTTCGATGGCGAGGTTGCGCGCCGCCACCTTGTTGCCCAGACGCCGCATCGTGTCGGGCCGGGGCCCGATGAAGATGATGCCGTTTTCGGCGCAGGCGTCAGCAAATTCCGGACTTTCCGACAGCAGCCCGTAGCCGGGATGGATTGCGTCGGCGCCTGAAAGTTTCGCCACCCGGATCACTTCATCGATCGACAGATAGCTTTCGATCGGCCCGAGATCGCGCGCCAGATGCGGCCCGCGGCCGACCTGGTAGGATTCATCCGCCTTGAAGCGGTGCAGCGCGAGCTTGTCCTCCTCGGCCCAGATGGCGACGGTTTTCATGCCCAGTTCATTGGCTGCGCGAAACACGCGAATGGCAATTTCTGACCGGTTGGCGACAAGAATTTTGGAAATCGGCACAGACAGGCTCCCGGGTTTGGGCAAAGGGATCAGGAGCTGGACAAGCCCTGACCCCAATCATTAGCGCCTGTTTTGCTGCAGTGCAAATTGAGCGAAGCGCGTCGCACGAATTCGCTCAAGCCCGATCATCGGGCTTCCGGGCGAAGTCCCTCAGGCGCGCCCGCGAAGATCAGGAGATAAGGCCGAGTCTGAAAGCGATCGCCACCACATGGTGACGATTTTTGGCCTGCAGCTTGTCCTGAATTCCGTTCATGTACCAGTCGACCGTGTGCGCCGACAGCCCCAGAGTGGCGCCCATCTCATTGGAGGTCATCCCGTAGCCGAGATATTCGAGCGTCTCCATTTCGCGGCGGGTCATCTGAAGCTCGACCGGGCGAGCAATCCGCTCATAGGCGCCCGGGTCAAGTGCCCGGAGAATATCCCAGAACGCCTTCTTGGCCAGCGCATCCATTATCGAGATTTCGGATTGCGTCAGGTCGACCGCCTTTCCCGCCACCGAGAGAACGCCAACCAGCCCGCGCCGTCCGTGAACCGGAAAGACATACCCGTCTTCCAGACCATGACGCCGTGCATCGACCATCATCCGCTCCATACGGTTGCGATGCGGATCCTGTTCGAACGCGCGCATCGGCTCGCTCCAGCGATAGCCGCGCTGGCTGTGGCCGAGATATCGGATGATCGGATCGATCGCGGCGTATTTTCGCTTCACATAGAGTTCGGGCCAGCCCTTCGGCCATTGTCCGGCCAGCATGATGTCGTCTGCATCACTTTCCGGACCCGGCTGCCGGACCAGCGTGAAATAGTCAAACCCAAGAGTGCCCATAATCTCGGAAAGCTCGGCACGTATCGTGTCGGCACTGTCCTGTTCATCTCTTTCGACATCCAGAAACTGCAGAACTGCATTCATGTTCATAGTTTCCCCCTTTTGCACTCGAAAAGTAATTTCTAATAAGCAACAACATCCACCGGCAAACTCGGCTTCTATTTGGTATTGTAGCGCTAAATCTTGCAGTTGCAAAAACTTTCTCCGCAATCCTTGGCAGGGCGGCGAAACAGGATCGAGGGGCGCAAACACAAGAAGCCGGTGCACATTGACATGCGCACCGGCTTCACAATTGCGTAGCCGGACATGAGTGCGTTCTGCACTTATGTCCGGCATTGGCTTCAGATACAGGCTTCGAACAGGGCCCTGGTGTTCTCGGGGGTCATTTTTACCGGGTTTCCCCCGGCGCTGGGGTCTTCCAGCGCCATCGCCGTCATCTCGTCGATGCGGTCGCGTCCCACGCCGAGTTCCGCGAGCTTGTCGGGAACGCCCAGGTCAGCGCGCAGCTTGAGGACGAAATCATAAAACCCGTCAAATCCGCCGCTGATCCCCATGTAGTTCGCAGCACGGGCAATCCGCTCCTCGATCTCTGGCCTGTTCAATCTCAGCACCGGCGGCATCACCACCGCATTGGTCATGCCATGATGGGTGTTGTAGACGGCTCCCACCGGATGCGACAGCGCGTGAATGGCGCCGAGCCCCTTCTGGAACGCCACCGCCCCCATCGCCGCAGCGCTCATCATCTCCGCACGCGCCGCGATATTGGAGCCATCTGCGATGACCAGCGGCAGGTTGTCCTTGACCAGCCGCATGCCCTCGAGCGCGATGCCCTGGCTCATCGGATGATAGAACGGCGACGAATAGGCTTCCAGGCAATGGGCGAAGGCATCCATGCCTGTGCCAACCGTGATGATGCGCGGCATGCCGACGGTCAGTTCCGGATCGCAGATGGTGATCGCGGGAAGCAGCTTGGGGTGAAAGATGATCTTCTTGACATGCGTGACCGAGTTGGTGAGCACCCCGGCGCGGCCGACTTCCGAGCCGGTGCCGGCCGTTGTCGGCACGGCGATGATCGGGGCAATCGCCTTGGCGTCGGCGCGGGTCCACCAGTCGCCGATATCCTCGAAATCCCACACCGGGCGGGTCTGTCCCGCCTGGAATGCGATCAGCTTGCCGAGATCAAGGCCCGACCCGCCGCCAAAGGCGATGACGCCGTCATGGCCGCCTGCCTTGAAGGCTGCGACGCCCGCGTCGAGATTCTTCTCGTTCGGGTTCGGGTCCACCTCGGAGAAGACAGCCCTTCCAAGGCCTGCGGCCTCGAGGATGTCGAGTGCCTGGGCGGTGATCGGCAGCGAGGCGAGCCCGCGGTCGGTGACCAGAAGCGGCAGTTTGATGCCTGCGGTCAGGCAGGCTTCGGCGAGTTCCGAAATGCGCCCTGCGCCAAAACGGATTGCGGTGGGATAGGACCAGTTGGCGCGCGGGCTCATGCGGGTTTCTTTCTCAGGTGGTAGGATTTGGGACGGGTCAGGTTGTGGAAGCCGATCTCGGACAGCGAACCGCCGCGGCCGGTGGCCTTGCAGCCGGTCCAGCACAGCGCCGGATCGAGATAATCGGCGCGGTTCATGAACACGGTGCCGGTGTCGATCTCGTCACCGATGCGCGCAGCCCGCTCGGCGTCGTTGGTCCACAGCGAGGCGGTCAGGCCGAACTGGCAATCGTTCATCAGCGCAAGAGCCTCCTCGTCGCTGTCGACCGGCATGATGCCGACCACCGGACCGAAGCTCTCGTCGCGCATCACCCGCATGTCGTGGGTGACGTCGACCAGCACCTGCGGCATGAGATAGGCACCACCATCGTCAGTGGGGAACAGTTTGGGGTCGATCAGCCCGCGCGCGCCGCTGGCGATCGCTTCCCCGGTCTGCGCCCGCACTTCATTGGCGAAGCGCACATTGGCCATCGGCCCGATCGTGGTGTCGGGATCAAGCGGATTGCCAAGCTTGAGGCCCGACGTGACCCAGGCCGCGGCCTTCTCGACGAAGGCATCATAGAGCGGACGGGCGATGTACAGCCGCTCGATACCGCAGCAGCACTGCCCGGCATTGTACATGGCGCCGTCCATCAGCACATCGACAGCCCAGTCGAGGTCGGCGTCGTCCATGACGTAGCCGGGATCCTTGCCGCCAAGCTCGAGCCCCAAACCGGTGAAGGTGCCGGCCGCGGCGCGCTCGATCGCCTTGCCGCCGCCGACGGAGCCGGTGAAATTGATGAAGTTGAAGCTGCCCGCAGAGATCAGCCTTTCGCTGCCCTGGTGATCGAGGAAAAGGTTTATGAACACGTCCTCGGGCAATCCGGCCTCGGCGAAGGCGCGGACCATGCGCTCGCCGACCAGCAGCGTCTGCGTGGCGTGCTTGAGAACCACCGTGTTGCCGGCAATCAGCGCCGGGGCAACCGTGTTGATCGCCGTCATGTAGGGATAGTTCCACGGCGCCACGACAAAGACGACACCATGCGGCACGCGCTCGACCCGGCGCTCGAACTGGGCCGAATTCTCGATTTCGATCGGCGCCAGAGCCCGCGCCGCAATGTCCGACATATAGTCGGTGCGCTCGTTGACGCCGCCGAACTCGCCGCCATAGCGCACCGGACGACCCATCATCCAGGCCAGTTCCGGCACCACCTCGTCCTTCATCTCGTTGAGCCGCGCCACGCCGGCGCGGACCAGCGCGATACGATCTTCGAGCGGACGCCTGGCCCAGTCCTTCTGGGCCTTGCGTGACCGCGCCACGGCCGCAGCGGCCTCGTCGAGGGCCATTACCGGGCGTTCGGCGTAAACCGAGCCGTCGATGGGGGATATGCATTTCAGGATGGTGTTCATTGTTCTTCCAGTCAGCAGGGGAGAGTCTTGACGTGCCCGAGCGCGCCATAGGTCAGGATCGCCCGGTCCCGCGTGACGATGGTCAGATCGCGTTCCCGGGCGGTTGCTATCAATATGCGGTCCATCGGGTCGTTATGGATCGGTGCAGGCAAGAACGAGGAGGCAACGAGGATGTCAGGCTCCGCATCCTCGACTTTCACCCCGGAAACCTCCAGAAATTCGGAGAACCACCGAAGCGGAGACATCGGCGACGGCAGCCGCCCCTTTGCCACCAGCATCCCCAATTCCCAAGCCGACATGGGCGAAATGCTCAACGTCTTGTCCAGTGCAGCGGCCTCCACCAGTTCGGCGGCTGGCTCATCAATGCGCTGGTCCTGTGAAATCCAGATCATCGCGCAGGTGTCGAGAAGAAGGCGATCACCCATCTTCATAGACCTTTCCCCAAGCGGGATCGGCCGGCTCGGTCAGGTCGACGTCCGGTAAAATGGTCAGCGTTCCCTTCATGCAGCCAAAAATCGAACGCCTCCGGGGATCGGCTCCATCTGTCGGCTCGGCGCCTGATTCCGGCTGCGCCGCGCGCCGGAACACCAGCCGTTCTCCGCCCAGATCCACATTCCGGGTGATGTAGCCTGCATCCAGCCATGCCCGCGTGATCACGCTGTTGCTGGGATTGTTGCTCCACCAGGCGCGGTGCTTGCGCGCCGACGGAGGTAAGGTGTCATCAATCAGCCTTTCCAGTTCTTCAAACGTCATCGGCACGCGATCATGGTTCTTCGACTTCAGGAAGTCGGACAGCGGGTCGTATTTACTCATCTCACTCTCCTTCCAATCAGCAGTGTAGTCTGAAATCGAAGAATAGTACTTATTCACACTGTTGTCAAAAAGTACCTATTATAACTTACGCCCGCTCAAACCCGCGCGCGATTTCCCAGTCGGTCACCGCCTTGTCGAATTCTTCCTGCTCCCATTCGGCGCAGCGCACATAGTGGTCGATCACCGCGTCGCCCATGGCTTCGCGCAGCATTTTCGACCCGCGCAGGGTCTCGGTCGAGGCTCGCAGCGTCGAGGGAATGTGCTTGGCTTCGGCGTTCTCGTAGATGTCCCCGCCCGTCGGTGGCGCCAGGGCGAGCTTGTCCTCGATCCCCTTTATGCCGGCGGCCAGCAATGCCGCCTGGGCCAGATAGGGGTTCATGTCCGATCCGCCGATCCGGCATTCAACACGCACCGCCTTGGACCCCTCGCCGCACAGGCGGAAGCCGGCCGTGCGGTTATCGACCGACCACACTGTGCGGGTGGGCGCGAAGCTGCCCTTCATGAAGCGCTTGTAGCTGTTGACATAGGGCGCCATGAACCAGGTGTAGTCGGAGGCATATTCGATCAGGCCGGCCATGAAGTGGCGCATCAGATCCGACATGCCGTACTCGCCGTTCTCGTCGCGGAAGGCCGGCGTCTTGCCGCTCCACAGCGACATGTGCACATGCGAGGACGAGCCGACCTTCTTCGGGTGCCATTTCGGCAGGAAGGTCACCGAGCGGCCATGCGCCCATGCGATCTCCTTGACCGCGTGCTTGGCGATGGTGTGATGATCGGCACAATCGAGCGCGGGTGCATAGCGGATGTTGAGCTCTTCCTGCCCGGTCTCGGCCTCGCCCTTGGAATTCTCGATCGGAATGCCGGCGGCGAAGAGATGATTGCGCACCGGGCGCATGATGCTCTCTTCCTTGGTGGTCTGGAGGATATGGTAATCCTCGTTGTAGGCGCTAATCGGGGTCAGCTCGCGATAGCCCGACTGCGCCAGGTCACGAAAACTCTGCTCGAACAGGAAGAATTCCAGCTCGGTCGCCATCATGGCCTCGTAGCCCAGTTCCTTCAGCCGCGCGATCTGCACCTTCAGGATCTGACGCGGCGACTGCGGCACGGGCTCATGGCTGTGATGATCGAGAAGATCGCACAGTACCATCGCCGTGCCCTCGAGCCATGGCACACGGCGCATGGTCGAAAGATCCGGCTTCATCACATAGTCGCCATAGCCGGCGCGCCAGCTGGTCGTCGCATAGCCGTCCGGCGTCGCCATTTCGAGATCGGTCGCCAGCATGTAGTTGCAGCAATGGGTTTCCTCATGGCTTGAGTCGATGAAATTCTGCACATGAAAGCGCTTGCCCATCAGGCGTCCCTGCATATCCACGCAGCAGACCAGCACGGTGTCGATGTCACCGGTCTTGGCGGCAGATTTCAGGTCTTCAAAGCTAAGATTTCCGGCCATGTCGATAGGATCCCGATGGTGTGGTCAGCGTTTAGGTCAGGGACTGCAGCGCCAGGGGCGCCGCCTGTCCTTTCAGGCAAATAGAGCTGCAGCGACAGCGCTCAAAGACACAAAGGCCCTCGCGGCGCTGTAGTGCCAATCCGCCCCCCGGCGCAAGACCGGGAGGCGGAATTTTCAGTCACATTCCGGCTCAGCTTTCGCCGTAAGGGAAGCCGGCCTTGTTGATGACGCCGTTGTATTCCTTGAAGATCTCGATGACCTTTGCCTTGGTTTCGCTTTCCGCGGCAATTTCATCCCAGAACTTCACCGCCGCGTCCTCGACCTGCTTCCAGTCCGATGCCGGCACCGTGCGGAGCTCCAGCTTGTCGCCGGTGGCGCGCAGCTTGGCCTCGCCGCCCCAGTACCACTGGTTGCGGTAGGTGTGGCTGGCTTCCATGCAGGACATGTAGAGCGCCTTGAGGTGCTCGGGCAGCGCGTTCCACTTCTCCTCATTGGCGAACCAGGAGCCGATCCAGGCGCCGGAGATGTTGTTGGTCAGGAAGTAGTCGGTCACATCGGCCCAGCCGACGGTATAGTCCTCGGTGATGCCCGACCAGGACATGCCGTCGAGTTCCCCGGTCTGCACCGCGACTTCCGCATCCTCGTAGGGGATCGACACCGGCACGACGCCGAACTGGGTCAGGAACCGGCCAGCCGTCGGGAAGGTGTAGAGCTTGAGACCATCAAGATCGGCAACGCTGGTGATTTCCTTCTTGGTGTTGAAGTTGCAGGGGTCCTGGCCCGCGGCCGAAAGCCAGACAACACCGGTTCCCGAATAGGCGTCGCGCCAGATGTCGCTGAGGCCGTATTGCTGGAACAGCACCGGCACGTCGAGGATCGAACGCGTGGCGAAGGGGAAGTAACCGCCGAACACGCCCACTTCCACCGGTGACGCCATCGAATCGTCATCCGAATGCACCGCGTCGATGGTGCCAGCCTGCATGGCGCGGAACAATTCGCCGGTCGGCACGATCTGGTCGGCGAAGAACAGTTCGATCACCATTTCGCCATTGGCCGCCTTGTTGAAGGCATCGACGAAGGGCTGGGTGACGAACTGGCCCAGCGTTGCGCCGGCATAGGTCTGCATGCGCCAGCGAATTGGCTCCTGGGCCAGCACCGGTGGCGCGGCAAGCGCGGTACCGGCAGCGGCGCCGGCGACAACGCCGGCCTTGGTAAGAAATTGACGCCTCTTGAGATTGGTCATGCTGTTCTCCTTTTGGTTTCGTCTTCTATTGATCTGCTCATTTCAGCCTCGAAGTTTGCCCTGGAACTGCTCCGGCAGCCACAATGCCAGTTCAGGGAACATCATCACGATCACCAATGTGAGCAGCATGACCGCGACGAAGGGAATGACGGACAGATAGATATCACGCAGCCTGATCTCCGGCGGCGCCATGGCGCGCATCAGGAACAGATTGTAGCCGAAGGGCGGCGTCATATACGCAATCTGGCAGGTGATCGTGTAGAGGATGCCGTACCAGACCAGGTCGAAGCCGAGTATCGCGACCAGCGGCACGTAAAGCGGCGCAACGATCACCAGCATGGCCGTATCGTCGAGGAACGTGCCCATAAGCAAGAAGCTCAGCTGCATCAGGATGAGCACGTGCCAGGGTTCGAGACCGAGCTGCCCCAAAAAGAAATTCTCGATCGCCCGCACCGCGCCAAGACCATCGAACACCGCGCCAAAGCAGAGTGCCGCCAGAATGATCCACATGAACATGCAGGAGATGCCGAGCGTCTTGCGCATGACGTTTTCCATCACCTCGCGCGTCAGCCGGCCCTTGATCAGGGCGGCCGCCATCGAGGCCAGCGCGCCCACGGCGGAGCTCTCGACCAGGCTGGTGTAGCCCATCAGGAACAGCCCGTTCATCAGGAAGAAGATCATGAACGGCAGGATACCCGCCCTGAGCAGGCCGATCTTCTGTTTCCAACTGATGGCATCACGCTCCGCCTTTGGAAGCGGCGGTCCGAGATGCGGCTGCAACTGGCAGCGCACGGCGATGTAGACGATGAACAGCGTGGCCATCAGGAGACCGGGGAACACGCCAGCCAGCCAGAGCTGGCTCACCGGCTGGCGCGCGATCATGCCATAGAGCACCAGCACCACGGACGGCGGAATCAGGATACCCAGGGACGCCCCGCCCTGGACCACGCCGGTGATCATCAGCTTGTCGTAACCGCGCCGGAGCAGTTCCGGCAGCGCGATCGTCGCGCCGATTGCCATGCCCGCCACCGACAGCCCGTTCATCGCCGAGATCACCACCATCAGGAAGATCGTGCCGATGGCGAGCCCGCCCGGAACCGGGCCGAACCAGACGTGAAACATCCGGTAGAGATCGTCGGCAATCCGGCTTTCCGACAGCATGTAGCCCATGAAGATGAACATCGGCAGCGTCAGCAGCGGGTACCACTTCATCAGCTTGATCGATTGCGCAAACGCGATCTCGACCCCTCCGGTGCCCCACAGCGGCAGCGCCGCGATCACCGCCACCGCGCCGATGACGCCAAATACCCGCTGTCCGGTGAGAAGCAGCACCATCATCGAGGCGAACATGAAGAGTGCAATCAGTTCGTAACTCAAATGCCCGCCTCGCTTTGGTGGTTGACGCTGACGCCACGCAGAAAAAGAATGTCGCGGAGAAGTTCGGCGATGGCCTGCAGCAGCATCAGAAAGACGCCGAACGCGGCAATCATCTTGACTGGCCACATGTAGGGCCTCCAGACCGAATGGGCCCGCTCACCATATTCGAGCGCGTAGGTGGTGCTCGAGATCCCGCCGTAGAACAGGACACAGAGATAGAAGATCAGGAACAGCACCGTGACCGCATCGATTGCCGCCTTGCGGCGCGGCGACCAGTTGCCATAGATCAGGTCCATCCGCACGTGATCGCCCATCTGCATCGAATAGGGACCGCCAAGCAGGTAGTAGGCGACCATGATGAACTGCGCGAATTCCAGCGTCCACAGCGCCGGTGAACCCGCGTATTTCGAGATCGAGGACCAGAACAGCACCCCCATCAGGGCAAAGATCAGATACATCGCAAACCGGCCGACCCGCCTGTTGAAGGCATCCACCGTTCGGACATAGGTTTCAAGGATCCTCATGCCGCCGCGCCTTTCGCACCAAAAATGCAATCGACCGACATGAAGCTGTACCGGCAAACCGGTCGGCTCCGGGCCGGCTGAGCGGCGGGATCACGCATGGCGGCGTCCTCCTTCATCGGTCAGGCGTTCAAGTGCAACCCGCAACAGCCCGGCGATCTGCTTGGCCCAGGCAGTCTGGCCGTCTTCGCCCGATATCAGGTCATTGCGGATTTCCAGCATGACGTTGGCGATTTGCCGGGTCAATCCATGCCGCTTGAGCGTGTGCGTCACCCCGTCTTCGGGACCGTAGGGATAGTTGCGGCTGACTCGCTCCAGCTGTACCACGGCGGCAGCGTCGAGCATCGCATCGGCCAGGCGGCTGTCCTGATCATGCAGGATGCCGAGAAAGCCCTCGCGCGGCTGGCCGAAATAGACCGGGGTAAACGAGTGGACCGTCACCAGCGCCACCGCCCGGCCCTGCGCCCTCCGTTCATCAAGGACCGTTTCGATGGCCCGATGAAACGGATCATACAGCGCCGCTGCGCGGCGGGCGCGATCGTCAAGGTCAAGCGCCCTGTTGCCGGGCACCTCGAAAACCTCGCTTCGCTCCGGATAGGCGTCGGCTGATTCGGGCGGGCGGTTGCAATCATAGGCGAGGCGCGAAAAGCGCTGCGAGACAAGCGTCGCGTCAAGAAGGTCGGACAGACGCTCGGCCACGCCCATGGCGCCGATATCCCAGGCGATATGGCTTTCAAGCGCCGCCTGATCCAGCCCCAGCGTGCCTAGCGCCTTCGGCATGGTCCTGGACGCATGTTCGCATACCAGCACCACCTCGCTCGCCCCGCCGGGACGGCGAACGGCAAACGCCGGACCTTCTGATGCTTCAATCAGCTTGTCGCCTTGCACTGTTACGTCTGCTCCCCGGCAGGTGCGGCCTCCATCGACCGCTTTCGTAACATTGATTAGGATTGGCTTGTCATTGTCAATACTGTAATTTTTGTTACGTTGGCGCGACCACCGAACAGGAGAGACCCATGGCGATACGCGAACAGATCCAGGCAGCTCTGGGCACCCTGCCCGGCGCGGAGAAGAAGGTGGCGCACGCCTTCCTCGCCAACTACCCGAGCATCGGGCTGTCGACCATCGCCGAACTCGCGGCCCTTGCGGGAACATCGGCGCCGACTGTGCTGCGCTTTGTCGCCCGGCTGGGGTTCGACTCCTATCCCGAGTTCCAGCGCGTGCTGCGCGGCGACGTGCAGGCGCAGCTGATGTCCCCGCTCGAACGCGCCCGCAGCACCGGACCGCTGGGCGACAATCCGGCGCTCAGAACGAGCTTTGCAGATATCGCCGCCAATCTCGAAGCCACGGCGAAGGCCGTTCCCGAAAGCGAGTTCGAGGCCGCCTGCGAGCTGCTTTCGGACCACAAGTCGGCCTGCTATTTCCTGGGAGGCCGGTTCACCGACGCCATCGCCGGCTACATGGCCGCGCATCTCAGGATCATCAGGCCCAATGTCAGGCATTTCGACGGGCAGACCTCCACCTGGCGCGACCAGTTGCTTGACGTGCGCCCCGGCGACGTCGCGGTGGTGTTCGACATCCGCCGCTACCAGTCAGATCTGATCCGGCTCGGAGAATTGCTGGTCGAGCGCAAGGCCCGCATCCTGCTGATCACCGATCCATGGCTGTCGCCGATTGCCCGCTCAGCCCGCGTGGTGCTGCCCTGCGTCGTCGACGCCAACCGCACTTGGGACTCGAGCGTGGCGCTTCTGGCCCTGGCCGAAGCGCTGATTGATCGCGTCTCCCGCGCCCAGTCCGACAGCGCAAGGGGGCGCATGCAGACGCTCGAGGACATTCACTGGAACAATCTGCCCGGACGGTAGGCGCATAAGGGCGATCAGCACGGACTTGCGCAAATCCGCCTCATCCAATACGCATTTCTTATGGATCAGCAATCTGCACTGGACGCGTTCTCGGCCCTGAGCCAGGAGACTCGGCTCGCCGTGTTCCGGCTTCTCGTGTCCGCCGGCCCGGAAGGACTCGCCTCGGGCGAAATCGGCGAACGCCTCAGCGTCCGCCAGAACACGATGTCGACCAATCTCGGAATCCTGCTCAAGGCGGGACTGGTCCGCCGCGTCCGCGATGGCCGCACCGTGCGATACCATGCCGATCATGCCGGCATCAGCGGCCTGCTCGGTTTTCTGCTGGAGGATTGCTGCGGCGGCAAGCCTGATCTCTGCCAGCCGGTCATCCAGCAGATTTCCTGCTCCTGACCCGGCTTCACCCCGGCGACGTGGCCCGCCTGTAAAGATGCCAGGTGGCGTGCCCAAGCACCGGCAGCACCATCAGCAACCCGACAAATGCCGGCAGCAAGGCCGCAAGCGTGGACACCCCGACGATGAATCCGAATGTGAGCAGTGGTACCGGGTTCTTCACCACGGCCGAGACGCTGGTGATCATTGCCGTGACGAAATCCACTTCGCGCGCGGCCAGCAGCGGCAGGGAAATCACCGTGGTCGAAAACAGCACCAGCGCCAGAAATCCGCCGACAAGCGTGCCGACCGCCAGGAAACCCCAGCCTTCCGGCGTAGACAGAACGATATCGGTAAAGCGATCCCAGCTCGAGAACGACTTGAACCCGAGGAAAAGCGCCAGCAGCAGCCGCACCTGGTAAACCCACACCCAGAAAATGAACATGACGACAAAGGCCATCCAGCCGAGCTGCCGTTCGCGCTGATGGAAAACCTGAGCCAGCACGCCCCTGCGCGTGACGGGTTCGCCCTCATGCCTCCGGCGGCTGACTTCATAAAGGCCGACCGCGACAAAAGGGCCAAGCAGGGGGAACCCGATCGCCAGCGGAATGATCATCCAGGGCGCCCCGATGCTGTTGAGAAATCCGAGGATCGCCCAACCGCCGAGCATGTAGATGCCCCCGAAGAACAATCCGTACCCGGGATGGGCCAGGAAGTCCTGCCAGCCCTCCCTCAGGCTTGCCATCACGTCCTCCATGGAAATGGCGCGCAGCACCGGCGCGCCAGCTGGGCCCTCTCCCGACAATCTGGTCGGGTGGCCGGTCGTGTTGCCGGTAGCATTGTTTGTCATGATATCCTCCCGCGTTGCTCCCTCCGCGTCCCATGCGTCACGTCGACCCATGCGGAAATTGCCATAAATCCATCATGATCCGGTTCGGCGAGATCCGCAATGCCGGTCGCGCCCGCCTCAATGGCTTTCACATGGCCTGAGTTCCACCTGGCTGACCCCGACACTGGCAATTCCACCGCCAATCGCTACATTGTAACATGCTGCTGGAGCGTGTAACCCGGTGAAGGGTTCGCCGCAGCGTCGGATCTAGTCACACCGCTGAACCGGTTCTGGAGTGCGAAATGTCCGCCATCATCATTGCCATTCTCGTGATCGCGACAGCCTCGAGCGGCGCCGTTTTCAAACCGGGCGCGTGGTATGAGGCCTTGCGCCGTCCGTCCTGGACGCCGCCCAACTGGGCTTTCCCGGTGGTCTGGAGCATCTTGTTCATCTCCATCGGCGTCTCAGGCTGGCTGGTCTGGGAAGCGGTCGGCATGGGCATGGCAATGGCGCTCTGGCTGCTGCAGCTGGTGTTCAACGCCGCCTGGTCCTGGCTGTTCTTCGGTCAGCGGCGGATGGACCTGGCCTTTGTCGATGTCTGCGCCCTGTTTGTGACGATTGTCGCCTATATTGCCGCGGCGAGCCAGGTGTCGACGACCGCTGCCTTGCTGTTCGTGCCCTATGCCGTCTGGGTCGCGACCGCGGCGACGCTGAACCGTGCGGTCTGGCGCCTCAATCCCGACGCCGTGCCGGGTTGAAGCCGGATCTTGTGGTGGTTTTCAGTGCTGCCGCGCGGCTCGGTCGCGCCAACGGGCTTCCCTTTCGCGAATCCGCGTTCTAGGTAGGTGGCAGCGTCAGCCACGATGGCCCGTGGCGGAAACTGATCCGAGGCTTTCATGACCATGTCTCCTTTTGCCGTGCCCGAAACCCGCCGCGCCAGCGTCGCCGTCGAAGTCGGCGGCGTGATCGTCGGCGGCGGTGCGCCGGTGGTGGTGCAGTCGATGACCAACACCGACACTGCCGATGTCGACGGCACCGTCGCCCAGGTCGCTGCCCTTCACCGCGCCGGCTCGGAGATCGTGCGGATCACCGTCGATCGAGACGAGAGCGCAGCGGCAGTGCCCCGGATTCGGGAGCGGCTGGAACGGCTCGGTCTGGATGTGCCGCTCGTCGGCGATTTCCACTATATCGGCCACACGCTGCTGGCCAACCATCCGGCCTGCGCCGAGGCGCTGGCCAAATACCGGATCAATCCCGGCAATGTCGGCTTCAAGGACAAGAAGGACCGCCAGTTCGTCGAGATCGTCGAGATGGCCATCCGCCACGGCAAGCCGGTGCGCATCGGCGTCAACTGGGGCTCGCTCGACCAGGTGCTCTTGACCCGGCTGATGGACGAGAACGCCGCCAACGGCTCGCCTCTTTCGGCCCGCGACGTTACTCGCGAAGCCATCATCCAGTCAGCTTTGCATTCGGCGGCCCTTGCCGAGGAGACCGGGCTTGCCCGCAACCGCATCATCCTGTCGGCCAAGGTGAGCCAGGTACAGGACCTGATCGCGGTCTATTCCGAACTCGCCCGCCGCTCCGACCACGCGCTGCATCTGGGCCTGACCGAAGCCGGCATGGGCTCGAAGGGCATTGTCGCCTCCTCCGCCGCCATGGGCATCGTGCTGCAGGCTGGCATCGGCGACACCATACGCGTCTCCCTGACCCCTGAACCCGGCGGCGACCGCACTCGCGAGGTCATCGTCGCCCAGGAGCTTCTGCAGGTGATGGGCTTCCGGCAGTTCGTGCCCGTGGTGGCCGCCTGCCCCGGCTGCGGCCGCACCACCTCGACCGTTTTCCAGCAGCTCGCCCGCACCATCGAAGACGATCTGAGGCGCAACATGCCGCTCTGGCGCGACAAATATCCCGGCGTCGAGGGCCTGCAGGTCGCCGTCATGGGCTGCATCGTCAACGGGCCCGGGGAATCCAAGCACGCCGACATCGGCATCTCGCTGCCCGGCACCGGCGAAAGCCCGGCTGCGCCGATCTTCATCGACGGCAAGAAGGCCGCGACACTCCGCGGCCCGAACATCGCCGGCGATTTCCAGGCGATGGTCGCCGACTATATCGAGAAACGCTTCGGCCAGGGCGGCTGAACACCGCCCGCGGGCGTCAGCTCCGTATGGACAGCGCGCCCGCCAGCATCACCCGGTCTCAGCCCTTGTGAAGGTTGCGGGCATCCAGCGGTCGATCATCGCGCCGAGTTTCTCGGGCGATATCGGCTTGGAGAGATAGTCATCCATTCCGGCCGCAAGGCAGCGATCTTCATCCCCCTTCAACGAATGCGCAGTCACCGCGATGATCGGCGTCGGTGAAAGCCCGTCGCGGGCTTCGATGGCGCGAATCTCGGCTGTTGCCTCCAGGCCGTTCAGTTCCGGCATCGACACATCCATCAGCACCAGCGTTGGCCGCAGTTCCGCCCACAAGCGCACGGCTTCGCGTCCGTTGACGGCCAGGCTGTGCTCATAGCCCATGCCGTCGAGCGACTGCTGAAACACGATCTGGTTGATCTGGTTGTCCTCGGCCACCAGCACCAGAGGCTCGGTGCGCTCCAAGACGACATGCCTTGCCTCGGCAGGTTTGGATCCGCCCGGGTCCTGGTCTGGCGCGGCATTCATCGCTGCTGGTTTCGCAGCCATCCGGGGCGGACCGGCAGCCTTTGCTTCCGCAGACGGGCCGTTGCCGGTATGCGGCTGGTTCAGTGCCGACTGGACGGTCTTGCGCAACTGCGCGGTGCGTACCGGCTTGGTCAGCTGGGCAAAGATCTCGAGATCCGTGAGCGCCCGAAGCTGATCGGCCTGGTCAACGGATGACAGGATCAGGATTGGCGTACTTGCGATCAGCGGATCGGAACGGATCTCCTGCGCGACTTCCGCACCGGACATTCCGGGCATCTGGAAATCGAGAACCACGAGATCGATGCCGATCCCTAGGCTCGAGCGGGCATGCCGCAACAGGTCAAGACCGATTTCTCCGCCTTCCACCGCGACGCAGTCAAATCCCCAGTCCCGGATCTGCTCGGTCAGGATCATGCGGTTGATCGCGTTGTCATCGATGACCAGCACCCGGCGTCCGGGCAGGTTGGTCGATGGATCCTTCTCCGCAACCGGCTCCCCATGAACCTCCATCTCGATGGTGAAGCTGAAGCTCGAGCCGACGCCGACTTCGCTTTCAACCTCGATCTTGCCGCCCATCAGCTCCACCAGCCGTGTGGCGATGGCCAGGCCCAGGCCGGTGCCTTCATGCTTGCGCGTGGAGGAGCCGTCCACCTGGCTGAACTTGTCAAAGATGCTTTGCAGTTTCTCGGCCGGAATGCCGATTCCGGTATCGCGAACCGCAACAGTGATCGCAAGCCGCTCAGCTTGGTCGTCCGTGTCGATCCTGCGCCAGTTGATATCGACCATGACATGGCCCTGCTCGGTGAACTTGACCGCATTGCCGACGAGATTGGTCAGGATCTGCCGCAGGCGGCCCGGGTCTCCGATCAGTTTGTCCGGCATACCCGGGGCGATGCGGACAACCAGCTCGATGTCCTTCTCGACGACCCGGGATGACATCAGCGTCGCCACATCCTCGGTGGTGTCGACAAGATTGAACGGCTTCGGGCTCAGCACCAGCTGACCGGCATCGATCTTCGAGAAGTCGAGAATGTCGTTGATGATTTCCAGCAGCGCGTTGCCCGACTTGAGGATCACGTCGGTGAAGGTGCGCTGCCGCGTATCGAGGTCGGTCCGGGTCAGGAGTTCGGCCATGCCCAGCACGCCGTTCATCGGCGTGCGGATTTCGTGGCTCATGGTGGCCAGGAACTCGGACTTCGCGCGGTCTCCCATCTGCGCCTTGGTCAGTGCCAGATCAAGCTCCCGGGTCTTGCCCTGCAGCCGCTTGATCATCTGCCGGATGATGATGTCGATCGGGACGAACACCCCGACCCCCAGCACAAGCAACAGCCCCATCGTTGCCAGGAGATACTGCTGCAGCAACTCGCCCTGGACCAGCGACAGGTTGGCCAGGTAGTCCCGGAACTTTTCATTCACATGCAGGTTCGAAGGCTGGATCACCTCCTTATACAGCGCATGGATCTCCCGGCTGGACCAATAGAGGTCCTTTTTGGTCCGCGCAGTGTCCAGCCGTTCGGCGCCGACCATCTGCATGTGATGCAGGAACGGATCCGCATTTGTCATGTAGCGTGATGTCGACTGGATCATCCGCGTGAGGTCTACAGGCGCCTGATTCCACTCTTTCTTGAGATGCGCGATCTTCCAGCGCGCCCGCTCAAACCGGAATCGCAAGCTCGACAGCGCTGAAATGATGTCCGGATCGACTGGCATCGCCTCGCGGATCTTTCGCTTGTCCGCAAGCGTTGCCTTTGCGAGCCTGGGATCGACATAGGCCTGATACTCCGCATAGACTTGGGAGAGGCGGTCGCTGCGTTCAGCGATGGCGCGCATGGCCAGGTCGACGTCAGCGATGCGTTCCGACAATTCGCCAATCTGCTGGATCGTCTTGTTGCGCTCGTTCTGTTCCATGAAGAAGAACGCACAGATCGTGGCGATCGCGGTCAGAGAGACAATGTAGCCGATGCGAAGCATTATGATCGATCGGCGCGCAACCGCGGTTTCAGCCTGATCTTTGCGTATCTCGGTCATGTTTCTGGCAGCACCTGTTTTTCCAGGATAATGCCGCGAGTTGGTTAATAAACCCGTATAACGAAGACAGTCTGGAACATTTCACGACACCCGATTCACACCCGGACCTGCCGGAGGCCCAACCCTTTGCTACCGGTCGCGGCTGGCGATGAAATGGGCGGTTTCGATCAGGATATCGGCCTGCGGGCCGAAGGGTTCGAGCAACAGCGCGCCCTCCTTGACCAACTCGTCCAGCTTCCGCCGCGCCGCCTCGATGCCGTAAAGAGAGACCAGTGTCGCCTTGCCGCGACCGGCATCCTTGCCCGCGGCCTTGCCCAGGGTGGCGGCATCCGAGGTAACATCCAACAGATCATCCGCCAATTGAAAGGCAAGCCCGATAATTTCGCCGAATCTGGTCATCCGCGCCACGGTTTCGGCGTCTGCCCCGGAAGCAATCGCCCCTGCCGCGCAGGCGTAGCGCAGCAACGCACCGGTCTTCATCGCCTGCAGCCGCACCACTCCTGCCTCATCCGGCGACACCCGCTCGGCCTGAAGGTCCAGCGCCTGACCGCCGACCATGCCGCCGGCGCCCGAGGCGCGCGCAAGCTGGTTGATCAAAGCAAGTCTGGCCTGGTCCGGCAGAACCGTTTCTTGTGCGGAAACAACATCGAAGGCCAGGGTCAGAAGCGCATCGCCGGCCAGGATCGCCGTCGCCTCGTCAAAGGCGACGTGAACCGTCGGCTCGCCGCGCCTCAGGTCGTCATCGTCCATCGCCGGAAGATCGTCGTGAATCAGCGAGTAGCAATGAATGCATTCCAGCGCGGCGGCGACGCGCAATGCCGCATCCTCGGGTCCTCCCAGAAGCCGTGCGGTCTCCAGCACCAGGAACGGACGCAGCCGCTTGCCGCCGTTGAGCACCCCGTGGCGCATGGCCGCCATCAGATGCTTCGGTCGGGCGATCTCGCCCCCGGACGGAGTGTCCGACAAGAGCGCCGCAAGCAAAGCCGCGACGTTCTGGGCCGCTGCATCGAGCCGCGCGGCGAAGCTGTCCTTGAGAACCGTGTCCATGCCGGTTTCTTGCCATGCCGTGGCGCCCGCGGCAACGCTTAGTTTGCCCGCCCTCCCGACCCGGCCGGACGGTTGAGATCGCACCCTGGCCGGGGTCCTGACGCGCCCCGGACGGGCAACGGGGACTGGCAATGGGCGCGCAAGCTCGCTAAGGACATGGGAAAGGTTGCCGCGTGTGGCGACGTGCAGTCAGGGAAAGCCAGGTGGCCAGACAGAGTAGCAGCAACACCCGGGGTCCGGGGCAGAGTCCGGGCCGGCAGCCGCGCCGCCGCTCGGTCTTGCGGCGGGTCCTGACATGGATCCTGCTCATGCTCATCCTGGCGGTGGGCCTGCCTTATCTGCTGATTCCGCTCTATGCCATGCCGCAGATCCGTCCGGTCTCGACCCTGATGCTTGGCGAGATGCTGTCGGGCCGCGCCTATGAGCGCCAGTGGGTCGGTTTTGACTCCGTTGCCCCGGTGCTGGTGCAGTCGGTCATGATGTCGGAAGACGGCCAATATTGCGCCCATTCCGGCATAGACTGGAAGGAGCTCAACCTGGTGATCGACGACGCGCTGGAGGGCGAGGCAACCCGCGGCGCCAGCACCATCCCGATGCAGACCGCGAAGAACCTGTTTCTTCCCTCAACCCGGTCGGTGGTGCGCAAGGCGCTGGAGATCCCGCTGGCCATGTGGATGGACGTGCTCTGGACCAAGCGGCGAACGATGGAAATCTATCTCAACATCGCCGAATGGGCGCCGGGGGTCTATGGCGTCGAAGCCGCCGCCCAGGCCTATTTCGGCGTGCCCGCCGCGGACCTCTCGGCCCGCCAGTCCGCGCTTATGGCGGTCACCCTGCCCAACCCGATCAAGCGCAATGCCGCCAATCCCTCGCGCGGCATGACGCGCCTGGCCGGCGTCATTGAAAAAAGGGCCGCCCAGTCCGGCGCCTACATCAAATGCCTTTATGATTGAGTTCAGGGGAATTGGCTTTTCCGCCCCTTGCCCGCGTGCCATAGGCTGAGCTCCCGTCATTTCGTGAGAAGCGCCCATGGCCGATCCGGTCCTTTACATCGGCAACAAGAACTATTCCTCCTGGTCGTTCAGGCCCTGGATCGGCATGCGCGTCACCGGCATTGCATTCGAGGAGAGGCTTGTCCCCTTCGACATGGCCGGCGGCAATGCCGCGTTCAGGACGTTCTCGCCCACCGGCAAGGTCCCTGTCCTGGTCGACGATGGCGCCACCATCTGGGAATCCCTGGCCATCCTCGACCATGTCGCCCGCAAGCATCCGGACTCGGGCCTTTGGCCGGAGGATCCAGTGCTGCGCAGCAAGGCCATGGCGATGAGTTCCGAGATGGTGTCCTCGTTTCAGGCCTTGCGGTCCGCCTGCCCGATGAACATGCGGCGCGACCGCCGGCCGATTGCCCCGACGCCCACCCTTCTCGCCGACGTCACCCGCATCCAGGCTCTGTGGAGCGAGTGCCTCGAGCAGCATGGCGGACCGTTCCTGCTGGGCGGGTTTTCGATCGCCGACGCCATGTTTGCGCCGGTGGTCAACCGTCTTGACGTCTATGCCTTTGAGACCCGGCCCGACGTGGCGGGCTACATGGCCCGAATGAAGCAGCTGCCGGCCTGGCGCCAGTGGGAAGCGGCCGGCCGCGCCGAACCATGGATCGTCGAGGAAGACGAGGCCTGATGCAGTGGCGGGTGCGCCAGGGCCGAAGCGGCTTTCCAGTGGCAAAAAAATCCGCGCCAACGCTGGTCAAACCCGCAAATGCCATGTATAAGCCCGTCAAATTTCCGAAATCGGCATGCGTCAGTTTCGGCCCCCGGGTCGGCCGTTGATCATGTCTAAATGTTGAACTGGAGTTCGTCATGGCTGTTCCGAAGCGTAAAACCTCCCCGTCCAAGCGCGGCATGCGCCGCTCCGCCGACGCCCTCAAGGCCCCGACCTATGTCGAGGACAAGAATTCCGGCGAACTGCGCCGTCCGCACCACATCGACCTGAAGACAGGCATGTACCGCGGCCGCCAGGTTCTGACCCCCAAGGAAACCGCATAAGCTTCTCCAAGCTTGTCGAGGCTTGAAAGCCGGTCCGTCGCGGACCGGCTTTTTGCGTATGTGCGCAATGCGCAAGCAAATCGCTGATCCGCTCTTCTCCAACGGAAAGCCACACGAAAACGCCCGGAAGCCTGAGCTTCCGGGCGCGATCAAATCACAGCGACCAGCCTAGCCAGCCGGTCTCAGGTTTGACTTTTCAGTCAGCCTGGATGGTCGAAACGGCAGTCTTGCCGGTGCGACGGTCTTCAGCGGTGTCGAAAGACACCTTCTGGCCTTCGGCCAGACCGCGCATGCCAGCGCGCTCAAGAGCAGTCGCGTGCACGAACACGTCCTTGCTGCCGTCGTCAGGTGCGATGAAGCCGAAGCCCTTTTGGTCGTTGTAGAATTTGACAGTACCGGTTTTCATGGGGGGAGTCCTTTATGTCCATGAATGCATTTTCCGGCGCAAGCGCTCTTTAAAGCGCTCGGCGCAGGCGTTCGTCATCGAATTTAAGTGAAGTGTTGAGCCTGTCTCCGCCTCTGGCGGTGAGCAACCAAGTCGTCCGGTCAAAAATCGATAGATCATCAATACACTGTTTTTTCGCTCTGCACAAGCAAAAGCGATCACAGGCCAAAACACCCTGCAGGAATGGTCCCTGCCCGGCCTCGCCGTCATGCCTGCACTGACATCCTGGCTCAGGCCGCAGCCGCGGCTCCCGCCGTCCGGCCGCGGACCGATCGGAACGGCACCAGCCTCCGACGGTCTTCATCCCACAGCGCGAGCGGCACGCAACGGAAGCTTTCCCACAATGTCAGACGGCCGATCTGGCCCAGTTCCGGGAAGTCCTTGAGCACCTGCGGCAACCGGTAGAACGGAATCCGGCTCGAAAGATGGTGGACATGGTGAATGCCGATATTGCCGGTCACCCACATCAACGGCTTGGGCAGATCGTAAAACGAACTGCCATGCAGGGCGGCCTGTTCGCGCTCCCACTCCGGAGCGTGGTCCCAATGGGTCGGGTTGAACTGGTGCTGGACATAGAACATCCACACGCCCACCGACGCACCGATCAGCATGATCGGCAGGTGAATGATCAGGAACGCCTTGAAGCCCACAAGCATTCCCAGTCCGATCCACATCGCGGCGATCGCCAGGTTGGTGATCATCACGCTGGTCCAGGACATCACCCCGTCCTTCAGGGCCGCGACCGGCAAGCGGTGCTGCAACATGAAGATGAAGGCAGGCCCGATGCCGAACATTACCAGCGGATGCCGGTAGAGCCGGTACTTGAGCCGCCCGATGCGCGACAGGGCGAGATACTCCTCCACCGTCAGCGTGTCGATGTCGCCGACGCCGCGCCGGTCGAGATTTCCCGATCCGGCATGATGGATCGCATGCGAACGTCGCCAGTAATCATAGGGCGTCAGCGTCAGCACGCCGAGCGCGCGGCCCACCCGGTCATTCCATTTGGCCGTCGTGAACATCGACTGATGGCCGCAATCATGCTGGATGATGAACAGCCGAACCATCATCAACGCTGCCGGGATCGACAGCAACAGGGTCAGGATGACGCTGTAGGACAGCGCAAACCACATCAGGATCCACAAGGAAACCAGAAGCCCGAACGTGAGGACTGTCTCAAACGCGCTGCGCCCGTTGCTGGGCAACCTGTAAGGCTGCAAACGTCGCACCCATTCCCGCGCCGATCCTGTCGTCATGCGTGCTTCTCCCGATATTTTGGTAGTGTCAGGCGCGGCCCATGGCGTTGCCCGTTCAATGTGGATGCGCGGCCTTAACACGTTGCCGCTCGGAACGGCACCTTTTTTTGACTGGCCTTGCCACTTCACGATGTGTCACATCGTCACTGCGAATGTGACCGGCCCGACGATTTACCGCGGGCGGGAATCGCTATACCCAGCTTTCAATCGATTTAAACGGAAATTACATGTCAGCCCCGAGCCTTGCAGCGCGCCCCTTCCTGTCTCCCGAACGCCTGGCCGTGTCGCTGATGTTTCTGGCAAACGGATTTCTCGTCGGCAGCTGGGCCCCGAAAATTCCCGAATTCGCGCTGCGGCTTGATCTCGATGAAAGCGCCCTGGGCCTGATGATCATGTGCTTCGGCATCGGATCGCTCTGCGCCATGCCGCTGGTCGGGCTGCTGATCTCGAGAAGCGGGTCGCGCATGCCGGTGCTGTGGCTTGCGGCCATGACAGTGACCAGCCTGCCGCTGGTCACGCTCGCGCCCTCGATCTGGACGGCGGCGATTGCGTTGTTCCTTTTTGGGGGAGTGATCGGCGGCATGGATGTTGCCATGAATGCCAACGCCGTCGAGGTGGAAAAGCGCCTGGACCGGGCCATCATGTCGTCCTGTCATGGCTTCTGGAGCCTTGGCGGTGTTATCGGCGCCACCTTCGGGGGAGTGCTGATCGCCTATTTCGGTGTCCATGTACATGCCCTGCTGGCGTCCCTTCTGGTTGTGCTCGCGCTCGTACTGGCATGGCCGCGCCTGCTGGCTGATCGGCCGCCGGCCAGCCCTGATCACGCGTCGCCGGACAAGGCCGCACATCCCCGGCCCGGCCTGCTGACCGCCGGCGCCACGGTCTGGCTGACCGGCATCATCTGCCTGATCATGATGACCCCGGAAGGCGCGGTTCTCGATTGGGGCGCTCTCTATCTGCGCCAGGAACTGGATGCCAGCCCTGCGCTCTCGGGACTGGCCTTCGGGGCCTTTTCCGCCGCCATGGCGCTGATGCGGTTCCTTGGCGACCTGGTGCGCGACCGGTTGGGCGCTGTCCGGACATTCCAGGTTTCGGCGAGCCTTGCGATGATCGGGCTTGGCACCGCGGGCCTCGCGCCTTCGGCGGAATGGGCCGTGGCAGGCTTTGCGATTGCCGGCCTGGGGCTTGCCAACACCGTTCCGATCGCCTTCTCCGCCGCCGGCAACCTGCCTGGCCTGCCGCAGGGCATGGCGATTTCGATCGTCACATTCATGGGCTATTCCGGCCTGCTGTTCGCGCCGTCGGTGATCGGCTTCATCGCCGAGCATACCGGTTTCGCGCCCATCTATCTTGCGCTCCCGGTCTTCGTTGCCATTCCGCTGGTGTTTTCAGGCCTGATGCGCCACGCCGACCGGGTGGCGAATTGACGGCTCAGCTCCGGAACACCCGGGTCATCCAGCCAAGACCGTCCAGCGTCGCGCCGCGCGGCCGATACTCGCATCCGACAAAGCCCTGGTAGCCCAGATCGTCGAGCACCTTGAGCACGCGGAAATCATCGAGCTCGCCCGTGCCCGGTTCATTCCGGTGCGGCACGGCGGCGATCTGGACATGGCCGATGACGGGTAACAGGCCTTCAAGTCCCCGGATCACGTCGCCGTGCAGGATCTGCCGGTGATAGACGTCAAACTGCAGCTTGATGTTCCCGCGGCCAAGGCCAGCGATCAGCTCGGCGGCGCCATCGAAATCATTGAGAAAATAGCCGGGCATGTCGCGCCTGTTGAGGGGTTCAATCAGCACTTCGATCCCCTGCTCCGCAGCCATGTCCGCTGCGAACGCTAGCGAGTCACGATAGGCTGCGCGATGCGTTTGACTGCCCGGATCGGCAAGCCCTGCCATCATGTGCAGCCGCGGCGCCCCGATAACGGTCGCATAATCGAGTGCAGTACGGACGGACTGACGGAATTCGGCCTTGCGCTCGGGCAGGGCGGCAAGGCCGCGCTCGCCGCCACCCCAGTCGCCCGGCGGCAGGTTGAACAGCGCCTGCTCCACGCCGGCGACAATACGGCGCGCCGCAATGTCCTTTGCCGGATAATCATAGGGAAAAAGAAACTCGACCGCTTCAAAGCCCGCGGCGGCGGCAGCCTCGAACCGGTCCAGGAACGCATGTTCGGAGAACATCATCGACAGGTTGGCGGCAAAGCGCGGCATGGGCGGACCCTATAGTGATGGCCGGCAGTCGCAGCCGGCGGTGCGCTGCCTGGTCATCCGGCAACGCAATCGGCGAAGTAGCGCACCACCCCGTCGTCGCCGGTCTCCTGCACCAGGCCATGGATATCGGTCTCGAAGCCGGGACATTCGCGCGCGAATTCGCGGTTGAACTTGAGATATTCGACAATCTTCCTGTTGAACACCTCGCCCGGGATCAACAGCGGTATGCCGGGCGGATAGGGCGTCACCAGACTGGTTGTGATGCGGCCTTCGAGATCGTCGATGGCCACGCGCTGCGTCGTCCGGTGCGCGATATGCGAGAACGCGTCGCTCGGCTTCATCGCCGGCGTGTGATCACTCAGATACATGTCGGTCGAAAGCCGTGCCACGTCATATTTGGCATAGAGCGAGTGCACATGCTGGCACAGGTCGCGAAGGCCCATCTGCTCGTAGCGCGGCTGCTTGGCGCAGAACTCGGGCATGATGCGCCACATCGGCTGGTTCTGGTCGTAATCATCCTTGAACTGCTGCAACTCGGTCAGAAGCGAATTCCAGCGGCCCTTGGTGATGCCGATGGTGAACATGATGAAGAAGCTGTAGAGGCCGGTCTTTTCCACCACGACGCCGTGTTCGGCCAGGTATTTGGTGACGATCGAGGCCGGGATTCCGGTGTCCTCGAAGCGCCCGTCGAGATTGAGGCCGGGCGTGATGATCGTCGCCTTGATCGGGTCAAGCATGTTGAAGCCCGGCGTCATGTCGCCGAAGCCGTGCCAGGATTCCTCGCCATCCGATTTCTGCACGCCCTCGGCGTCGGTCCGCTTGAGCACCCAGTCCTTGGTGTGCCCGATGCCCTCTTCCTCCAGTTCGACCGGCGGCCCCCAGACCTGGAACCACCAGTCGTCATCGCCGAACTCGTCGTCCACCTTGCGCATGGCGCGGCGGAAATCGAGCGCTTCGGCGATGCTTTCCTCGACCAGCGCGGTACCGCCGGGCGGCTCCATCATCGCAGCCGCCACATCGCAACTGGCGATGATCGAATATTGCGGACTGGTCGAGGTATGCATCAGATAGGCCTCGTTGAAGAGGTGCCGGTCGAGCTTGGTGTCCTTACTGTCCTGTACCAGCACATGGCTCGCCTGGCTGATACCGGCGAGCAACTTGTGGATGGATTGCGTGGCGTAGGTGACCGAGTGCATCGGCCGCTCGCGCTTGCGTCCCATCGAGTGGTAGCTGCCATAGAACGGGTGGAACGCCGCATGCGGCAGCCAGGCCTCGTCGAAATGCAGATTGTCGACATAGCCGTCGAGCAGCGTCTTGATGGTCTCGGTATTGTAGAGAACGCCGTCATAGGTCGATTGCGTCAGCGTCATGATGCGCGGCTTGACGGTGTCGGCGTCAACGCCCTCGAGCAAGGGATTGGCGCGGATCTTGGCCTTGATCGACTCGATCTCGAACTCGCTCTGCGGAATCGGGCCGATGATGCCGTAATGGTTCCGCGTCGGCTTCAGGAACACCGGGATCGATCCGGTCATGATGATCGAGTGCAGGATCGACTTGTGGCAGTTGCGGTCGACCACCACCACGTCGCCCGGCGCCACGGTGTGGTGCCAGACCATCTTGTTGCTGGTCGAGGTCCCGTTGGTGACGAAGAAGCAATGGTCGGCATTGAAGATCCGCGCGGCGTTGCGCTCGGACGCGCCGATGGCGCCGTTGTGATCGAGCAGCTGGCCCAGTTCCTCCACAGAGTTGCAGACGTCGGCGCGCAGCATGTTCTCACCGTAGAACTGGTGATACATCTGCCCGATCGGGCTCTTCAGGAACGCCACGCCGCCGGAGTGGCCGGGACAGTGCCAGGAGTACGACCCGTCCTCGGCATAATTCAGAAGCGCCTTGAAGAACGGCGGCTTGATGCCCTCGAGATAGCTCTTGGCCTCGCGGATGATGTGGCGCGCCACGAATTCCGGCGTGTCCTCGAACATGTGGATGAAGCCGTGCAGCTCGCGCAGGATGTCGTTGGGCAGGTGCCGGCTGGTCTTGGTCTCGCCATAGATGTAGATCGGCACGTCGGCGTTTTTCCAGCGCACCTCCTCGATGAAATTGCGCAGATTGACCACCGCCGGATCGACGTCCGGGCCGGGGCTGAATTCCTCGTCGTCGATCGACAGCACGAAGGCTGAGGCGCGCGACTGCTGCTGTGCGAATTGCGACAGGTCGCCATAACCGGTCACGCCGAGCACTTCGAACCCCTCGTTCTCGATGGCCTGGGCCATGGCGCGAATGCCCAGGCCCGAGGAATTCTCCGATCGGAAATCCTCGTCTATGATGACGATGGGGAAGCGAAATTTCATGGCGTTTTCCTGGCGGGAGGGCGTTGGATGAGGTCCTACAGCAAAATTCCGGGATACGGAATGGATATGAACACAGCCGCAGACACGGGATCACCGGTCCTGCCGCATCACGCGGACAGGAGTCCGGACCCGAATGATGTCTCACAGCCTGCATCGGCTGACTGTTCATAACTCTGGATCATGTCAGTTTGACGGAATTATGCCGTTGGCGCGACCGGCGGAGCCCGGACATCGGGATTGCAGCGGTGCAGATCAACCGGCGTCCCCGATTCCACCGAGAAACACCCTGATCGCGAGCTCAAGCCGGCGCTCGTGGGCCTGCTGGCGCTCGCAGGCCGGCTGTGGAGCCACGAGGTGCTCGAACAGGTTTTCATGCGCCATGTCCGCCATCAGCCGTGCCGCGTCTTGAGTGTCGCCTATCCGAATCTCGCCCCGGGCAACGGACCGGTCGAGTTCCTGCCGAACCATGTCGTAAAGCGCGTGCGGCCCTTCCTGCAGGAATTCCCGCGCCAGATCGGGCTGCCGGTCCGCCTCGACGATGACCGCGCGCAGGATCGCGAGCGGCAACAGGTCCGTGAACTTCTCGTGCGCCGGCGTCAGCAGCAGTCGCAGTCGTTCGGCGAGCGGCAGTTCGAGCTCACTGTCAGTCAATGGCCGCGACACCTTGTTGCGGATACGCCGGACAAGGGCCGCGAAAAGCGCTGCGCGGGAATCGAAGATTTCATAGAGAGTGCGCTTGGACATCCCTGCCTCGAGTGCAATCGCCGCCATGGAGGCCCCGCCCAGCCCCTGGGACAGGATCACCCGCTCGGCTGCGTCGATGATGATCGCCTCGCGTTCGCCGCTATCGAGCTGTCGGGGCCGGCCCGGGCCGCGGCATATGTTGAGGCTTTTGGGCAACAAGTTAACCCTCCTTGTTCGCAGGTGCAGCGTTTCGCTTGCGCATTGCAAAAAAGCAATTATAAAACCCTTCGGTTTTCATATTAGTCGCAGTGCGTCCATCGGCCAAGCGGCTACTCCAAAATTCACGGAGATATTCAATGAGGTTAGCGCGTTACGCCCTCTTTTGTTCCATGCTTGTCGCTCTGGCGCCGTCTGCGGCCTCGGCGCAGCAGCAGGAACAGCCGCCGGCAGCCGTGACCGTCGTCACGCTGAAGGCGGAGACCGTCACGGTCACATCAACGCTTCCCGGGCGCGTCGTCGCCTCCGGAGTCGCCGAAGTTCGCCCCCAGGTAAACGGCATCATCGTCGAGCGCCTGTTCGAGGAAGGCTCGGCCGTCAAGGAAGGCGATATCCTCTATCGCATCGATCCGGCGACCTACCGGGCGCAGGTCGTGGCGGCGCAGGCCGCCGTCAACCAGGCCGAAGTCAGTCTGAAATCGGCCAACCGCGAGCTCACCCGCATGGAAAGCCTGCGCAAGAGCAATGTCGCCAGCGATCAGGCCCTTGATGCCGCGGTCACCACCCGCGACATAGCTGATGCCGCTCTGCAGGTCGCCAAGGCGCAACTGCTGGCCGCGAACATCGATCTGGAGCGCACCACGATCCGCGCGCAATTGTCGGGCGCCATCGGACGGTCACTGACCACTCAGGGCGCACTCATCATTTCGGGCCAGGCCGCTCCCCTGGCCGTGATCCGCAAGCTGGATCCCGTCTATGTCGACGTCGCCCAGTCGGCCGCCGACCTGGTGCGCTGGAAGCGGCAGGGTCCGCAGGCGGCAGGCGAGAACATCGACACCACGGTCGAACTGATGCTGGCCGACCGCACGACCTTCGACCATACCGGCGAACTCACCGCAGCGGAGCCGCATGTTGACGAGCAGACCGGCGTCATAACCCTGCGCCTGCAGTTTCCCAATCCGGACGAGATGCTGCTGCCGGGCATGTATGTCCAGGTCGAGATGCCCCAGGGCGTCATCGAGAACGCCATTCTCGTCCCCCAGGAAGGCGTCTCGCGTGACCGTCGCGGCGCGCCCACGGCCATGGTCGTCGGACCCGACAACGTGGTCGAGCAGCGCACGCTGACGATTGTCAGCGATCGCGGTTCCGACTGGATCGTCACGGACGGCGTCAAGGCAGGCGACAAGGTGATCGTCGAAGGACTGCAGAAAATCGCGGCCGGAGCGACGGTTGCCCCCGAAGAACGCGCCGACCAACCGGCACAGAACTGACCTCGCGGAGACCGACATGGCACGCTTCTTTATCGACCGGCCGATCTTTGCCTGGGTGATCTCGATCATCATCATGGGCGCCGGGGTACTGTCCATCCTCACCCTGCCGATCTCGCAATACCCGCAGATCGCGCCTCCGACAATTTCGATCTCGGCGACCTATCCGGGGGCGTCGGCGCAGACCATTGCCAATACGGTGACCCAGGTCATCGAGCAGCGGCTGACCGGCCTCGACGGCTTGCGCTACTTTTCGTCGAGTTCCACCTCCGCCGGCACGGCCTCCATCACGCTGACCTTCGAGACTGGGGTCGATCCGGACATTGCCCAGGTTCAGGTCCAGAACAAGCTGTCGCAGGCCACCACGCTGCTGCCGGAGACCGTCCAGCGTCTGGGCGTCACGGTGCAGAAGTCCTCGGCCAGCTTCCTCATGGTCATTGCGCTCATCTCCGATGATGGCAGGCTCGACCAGACCGACCTTTCCGACTATCTGAACACCAATCTCGTGGATGAATTCAGCCGTCTGGAAGGCGTTGGCGACGTGCAGGTGTTCGGCGCCAAATACGCCATGCGCATCTGGCTCGACCCGGTCAAGCTCGCCGCCTACGAACTCGCACCGCAGGATGTTGTCGGTGCCGTGACGGCCCAGAATGCCCAGATCTCCGCCGGTGCGTTCGGCACCTTGCCGACGGTCGAAGGCCAGCAATTGAACGCCACCATCACCGCGCAGTCGCTGCTCACGACGCCCGAAGACTTCGAGGCGATCGTCATCCGGGCTGCCACCGATGGCGGCCTTGTGCTGCTCAAGGACGTGGCCCGTGTCGAAATCGGCGCGGAAAACTATTCCACCATCGCCCGTTTCAACGGCAATCCGGCAACCGGCATGGCAATCCGTCTGGCAGCGGGCGCGAACGCGCTCGATACGGCCGAACTCATCAAGACGAAGATAGAGGCGGCCTCGGCCTTCTTCCCCGAAGGCGTCAGCTACGTCGTTCCCTATGACACGACGCCATTCATCGAAATCTCGATCGGCGAAGTGGTCAAGACGCTCATCGAAGCCATCGTGCTCGTCTTCCTCGTCATTCTCCTGTTCCTGCAGAACTTTCGCGCCACGCTCATACCCACGCTTGCCGTGCCGGTGGTTCTGCTCGGCACCTTCGGCATCCTTGCCGCGTTCGGCTATTCCATCAACACGCTGACCATGCTTGCCATGGTGCTCGCAATCGGACTTCTGGTCGACGACGCCATCGTCGTGGTCGAGAATGTCGAGCGCATCATGGAGGAGGAGGGGCTCAGCCCGCTCGAGGCCACGCGCAAATCCATGGGACAGATCACCGGCGCGCTCATCGGCATCGCCCTGGTGCTGTCGGCGGTGTTCGTACCTATGGCCTTCTTCGGCGGCTCGACCGGCGTGATCTACCAGCAGTTCTCGGTTACCATCGTCTCGGCCATGGGCCTCTCCGTCCTCGTGGCCCTGACCCTGACGCCCGCACTCTGCGCCACGCTCCTCACGTCCAAGGCCGCCCATCATGCCAAGCGCGGTCCCGCCGGCTGGTTCAACCGCAGCTTTGAACGGCTCAGCAACTTCTATGGCGGCACCGTAGGCTGGATCGTGCGCCGTCCGCTGCGTGTCGGCGCCATCTATCTCGCGCTCTTTGGCCTCTTGGCATGGAGCTTCGTACAGACACCGACCGCCTTCCTGCCCGACGAAGACCAGGGAATTCTCCTGGCCCTCATTCAGGCGCCCACCGGCGCCACCGCCGAGCGGACCCAGAAGGTTCTCGAACAGGTGGAGCAGCATTTTCTCGAAAACGAGAAGGACAATGTCGACAGCATGTTCGGCGTGGTCGGGTTCTCGTTCTCGGGCCAGGGCCAGAACATGGGCCTCGCCTTCATTCGTCTGAAGGACTGGTCGGAACGGCAATTGCCGGGACAGAGCGCCCAGGCCATCGCCGGCCGCGCCTATCCGGCCCTTTCGGGCATCCAGGACGCGATGGTCTTTCCGATCGTTCCGCCCTCGGTTCCCGAACTCGGCATCATGAGCGGCTTCGACTTCTATCTCGAAGCCCGCGACGGCCAGACCCATGAGCAACTGCTCACCGCCCGCAACCAGCTGCTTGGCATGGCGGCGCAGAGCCCGCTGATCAGTTCGGCCCGTCCCTCCGGTCTCGAGGATGCCGCACAGTATCATCTCGACATCGACTGGCGTGCGGCCGGTGCGATGGGCGTCACCGCCTCCGACGTCGCGCAGCTGCTGCAGGTCGCCTGGGCCGGCAGCTACCTCAACGACTTCATCGACCGGGACCGCATCAAGCGCGTCTACATCCAGGGTGAAGCCGATTCCCGCGCCCTTCCCTCCGATATTTCGAAATGGAAGGTGCGCAATTCGAGCGGCGGCCTGGTTCCCTTTGCCAATTTCGCCGAAGGCAGCTGGACCTTCGGGCCGCAGGGCATCTCCCGCTACAATGCGGTCAGCGCAATGCAGATCCAGGGTTCGCCCGCCGCGGGCGTCACCACCGGGGAGGCGATGACGGAAATCGAGCGGATTGCCTCGCAATTGCCCGGCTATGCCGTGTCCTGGACCGGACTGTCGCTGGAAGAGCGGCAATCGGGCAACCAGGCGCCGCTGCTCTATGCCTTGTCGCTTGCGGCCGTGTTCCTCTGCCTCGCCGCCCTTTACGAAAGCTGGTCGATCCCCTTCGCCGTTATGCTGGTCATGCCCGTCGGTATCCTTGGCGCAGTCCTGTGGACCCTGTATGGTGGCTATCAGAACGGCGTGTTCTTCCAGGTGGGCCTGCTCACCGTGGTCGGGCTGACCGGCAAGAACGCCATCCTGATCGTGGAATTCGCGCGCGAGCGCTACGAGGCCGGCGAATCCCTGTTCGACGCCGTCCGCGAGGCGGCACGCCAGCGCTTCCGTCCGATCATCATGACCTCGATGGCCTTCTCTCTCGGCGTGCTGCCGCTGGTCCTCAGCACGGGCGCAGGCTCCGGCGGTCGCAACGCCATCGGCACCAGCGTGCTTGGCGGCACCATCACCGGCACCGTTCTGGGCATCCTGTTCGTGCCATTGTTCTTCGTGCTTGTCACGCGCAGGGGCAAGCCCAGGCCGGAGACCATCAAGGCGCCCTCCGAAGCCTGATCGGAACCGGGACGGCAGCCCGCGACGGGTCCTCGTCACCCGGACCGGCCTGGCACCTGCATGAGACCTCGACAACGCCCGCCCGTGCACGGCGGGCGTTGTCTCTTGTGGCTGGCCTCGGGGCGCATTGCCGGCCCGGCGCAGCATCGGTCGCGCTGCATCGATGATCCGGAGACCGGGACGCCGGGTCGTTTCAGCCCCCGCGCCTATTCCGCATGGTCGGCGACAAGCCTGCCAGTTGCAGCGGATTGCCCCAAGGCGGGAGCCGGGGTCGGATCCCTCGATATCGGAGACCTGCCAATAGCCCAAGGATCCGATCAGGGTCCAGACGATATACTTCCTCTCGCCGAACCTGCCGCAGTCGACCTCGACCAGCATCTGGCCGTTCGCCGGCCGATTTGCCGTCACGGTCAGGGGGCGGGTGATCTAAGCGCTGTCGTAATCCTGGGCATCGACGAAGGGGTTGGTGTCGATGCAGCCTCCGGACGCCGCTCTGGTGGAGCGGATCGCGGCGATCGCCGGATTGCTGAAGTCCATCTCGTTATCCTGGCTCACCCCCTCCGAGAGAGACGATTCGGTGTAGAAGACGCGAACATAATCCGCCGCATCGACGGTTTCGTCGACAGATCCCTACTCAGTGTCGGGCTGTCCCCCGCAAGTCGAAAAAACGCCGTCGGGCCGCTGGTCGCTTTCGCTGCAGAAGATGCCGCCCCAGTGGAATCCCACTCCGATGGGAGAATCGATCCTGAACCATTTGTAGTCGTTGAACCAGACGCCGGTGTCTTCGAGGATGTTGATGTTGTCGCCTTCATACAGGCTGCCGAGCTTGCGCGAGTTCATGCTTGGGCCGCTGCGCAGCACGCCGCCATAGGACTGGCCGCGCATGTCGTTGATGTCCGCGCCGCCTGTCCTGCTGCGGGCGGATTGCGCCTGCTCCTCGCTTGCCTCGCGCTCCATCTCGATCATCGTCTGGATATCGCCCGAGCAGCGGGCCGAGACCGCATCCCACAAGGATTCATCCTCAAAACAGCGGCCCGGTGACACCCTTCCGCACAATTGCTTGACCTTGGCCATGCATTCGGGCTGAAAGCCTTGCGCCGGGGCGGGACTCACAGATCCTGCGAGAAGCACCACGCTCATAACCGTCAGGGCGCGCCATATCATCATGTGTTGACTCCAAAATGAGAGAATTCCGTTGGCGGCGGGCCGTTGGCGCAGATCAAGGATCGACACCGAAGGCACCGTCGCCGGCATGTACGACGACGAGAGACGCCATCACCTTGGTCTTCACAGGCGCATTGTCCGCCCGCATCGTCAGATAGAGGTTCCTGTGTCAAAGCTCACGGCCTGCAGGGTCCGGCCGACCGCGGAAATTGCAACGCTGTCTCGCCCGGCAGGCCAGCCCGCCCGCCGGTCATTCCGTGGTCAGTTGCCGGTCGGTCACACGCACAATCGCGATGCCGCAGTAGTCGATGACTTCATCATAGAAGGAATCATCGGTGAACTTCACGTAGGTCCGCACTTCACAGCGGTTGTCGCTCTTGTCGTAGAAGCTCAGGGTCAGCCCGGTGCCGCTGCTCATGCGGCTGCGCAACCAGTTGCGGCTCCATTTTCCGTTCCGGTTCATCGTGTTGATCTGCGTGACCGCAAGCCGGGAGTCGTTGAAGAAATTGAAGCTCCAGTCATCGTCGCGAAGATTGTCCGCGCGGGCGGACGCAGTCGAGACCAGCAGTGTGATTGAAAGTGCAAGACAAAACAGACGGTTCATGGCAGCTCCAGTTCATCGCGAGAGGTGCCTACCGCTAAAATCGCTGCGCGGCTTTTTCAATGCCATGGCACTGCCTGCGGCACTCAAATGGATGCTGTGCGGAGAAAACAGGACGCTGGGACAAGACAGCGCCAAGGCGGCATCCGGCTGCGCCGCTGATGCAACCTTCCTCCAGAGCCACACTTGCTGCGGATTGTCTCAGGCCGCCGCCCGGTCAAGCCGCTGGGCCACGGCCGCCGAGAGAACGCCGAGGCAACCGATGCCCCAGAACGCGACGAGCACCGCCAGGCGAAGCCCGTCGGTGACATCATCGACCTGATCGCTCAGCCAGCCCACCGCCACAGGCCCGGCGCCAAGCGACACCAGCGTGACGCAAAGAACGAAGACACCCGTCACCCGCCCGCGGATGGCAGCCGGCGTCAGGTTCTGGATGCCGACAAGGCTCGTGGGCGTCGTCATGCCGAGGAAAAACGTTGTGGCCATCAGCCCCGGCACGGCAATCGGCAGGGACTGGGCGCTACACAGGATCGATCCGGCGGCGATGGCGGCAATCAGGGACAGTGCATTGGCCAGGCCGGCCGCCCCTGCCACGCCGCGGCGCTCCAGGCTATCGACGAGCCACCCGCCGGCCAGGTTTCCCGCCGGCCCGAAACCCAGCACGATCGGCCCGAACAGCATGCCGCTTTGAGCAACCGAAAGCGCGAAGGAACGGACAAGAATCGTCGGTGTCCAGGCCGCGATGATCTGGACCAGCGTGATGCTGGCAACCGCGCCGCCGAAATAGGCCAGATAGACCGGCCAGCGCGTCGCCACGGCCTTGGCCAGATCCGGCGCCACACCGACCAGGCCCTGGGCGCGGGAATCGCTCTTGATCGTCAAGATCCAGGCCAGAGCAACCAGGTTGAGCACCAGCGAAAGCAGAAACAGCGCTCGCCACGGCGCCAGCGCCGGCGGCATGCCGCTGTCGACGATCAGGGTCAGCAGCAGGCCTCCCCCAATGAGTGCGACGCCGCGCCCGAGCGTCGATGCAGCGGTGAAGGCGGCGATCGGGCGGCCCATCCGGCGCGCGCCGAAACTTTCGGCAATCAGCGAGATGGCGGTGGGAACAAGGGCCGCCTGCCCCAGCCCGACCACCATGCGCGCAGCCACGAGTTGCCCATAGGATTGCGACAGGCCGCATGCGGCCGTCCCGATCGTCCAGATGATCAGGCCGCCGACAAGAATCCGCCGCCGATCGTAGCGGTCCGCAAGCATGCCGAGGGGGACGATGGCGATGGCATAGACCAGCACATAGGCGGTGCCGTGGAGGAAGCCGAGATCCGTGTCGGTCAGCCCGAACTCGCGCTCTATGGCGCTCAGCACCAGCGTCAGAATGTGCCGGTCGACGGAGGAGACCAGGTGCACGGCGGCCAGCGACAGGGCGAGGTACCAGGACGCACGGCCTGACCCCGTTGATCGAACTGTCACGCGCGGCCGGGGCGCGGTCGCGGGCCCAGCGAAGCGATCCACCCGTTGAATCCGCCGGATTGTTCGAACCCCTTCGGCCCCGCGGGGTTCAGATCAAGGCGCTGGCGCCGGCGAAACTGCCCCGGCGGAATCCCGAACGTATCGCGAAATGTCCGGCTCGCGTGACTTTCGCTGGTAAAGCCGCAGGCAAATGCGAGTTCCGCCATGCTGCGGACATCCCGGGACTGGCTCAACAGGGCTCGGAACCGGTGCACGCGCCTCACCTGGATGTAGCTCGCCACACCGCCGAATTGCCTGAAGAGTTCATAAAGTCGCGATCGCGACATCCCGATCCTCGCGGCGATCAGGTCCGGATTCAGGTCGGGCCGATGCAACTCGTCCTCGACTACCCTGCGGGCGAGATCGAGCTTGCCGCGCATGGCTTCGCTGAAATCGTACAGCGTCTCCGACTGGCGCAAGGCCATGGCGAGCAGTTCGGAAAACACGTTCAGCGCGTCGATCAGCGCCGCGCCCGCGAGCGATCCGGCATGCCGGGTCAGGGATCCCATGTAATCGCCGAGCAGCGCCGATCTTTCGCCGGCAAGCATCTTGCCGTGGAGTTCCTCCGAGCCGGCAAACCCCCGCTCCACGACAAAGCGCGCGACCGAAAAGGTAAGAAGGTGCACGCCTTGAGACCGGGTCTGGTAGGGCCTGCGCGCATCGAAGATGATGATTTCTCCGGACTTGACCACCTGGACACCTTCGGGTGTCTGCGTGACCAGGCAGCCGGCAATCGGCATCTGCAGGACAAAATGCTCGAAACCGTCCTGGCGGATACGGTGCGCCGCCCGCTCATGCGCGACGTCATTGAGCCACCGCTGGAAGATCACGACATCGCCCAGGGGCCTGACTTCCAGCTGGGCGCCAAAGCCCGAGCCCAGACGCGAGACGTCGCTGCCGCCCGCATAAAGCGTTCTGTAGGCCTCAAAGCCGTCCTCGGGAGCAAAAGCCGCGGTTGAGAACCGCATGAACGGCCGCTCACTCTCCTTCACGGCACCCTCGTTCACGTCCAAGACATGCCTCTCCCATCGCGACCAGGCGCCATTAGATAGGCTGAGTATCATGAAAAGAAAACGGAATTCAGAACGTCGCTGGAGTTTGCCGGGCATTTCCCATCGGCAATCCTGCCTTTGCGACGACCGCCCCGGCCCCGGGCGAAGCCGTGCGCCCCCTTGCGGACGCCGGGACGAAGGGGTCAGGCCTTGGAGCATGTCGCTCGGAACCGGTCCGGTTCCCGCGTGTCGTCCCACCCGGGCTCGATCAGGCGCTGGCAGATTGCCGCGATTGCGCCGACGGCGCCTGATGCGAATCATGTCAAACCGCCAGGCCGCCGGCGCTTCTCAGGGACGAAAGCGACGCTCGGGATGAGGCGAGTTGACCGATGTCGCGAGTGCCGTCGTGACGAGCCCGGCCACCCCGGCGAGGCGCACCCCTTGCAAGACCAGCAGGCTCGCGCGCGCCGCCAGATCAGCCGCCATACACATACATGTAGTTTCGGTAGATCTCGACGCAGACGAACGGCGTGCGATTGACGATGCTGTTCAGAATGCCCTGGTCGGAGTCGCCATTGTCGAGCAGCGCCGGAATGCGCGCACGGGCCTGCGTGCTGGCGAAGCTGTTGTCCCCCTGATCCTCGTCATCGGCCAGGCCGAACTTGTGAAAATTGGCGCGGTCCTGCCGCAGGATGGAGGCGGCGTCGGACAATTGGTACCCGTCGGAAGCGACCTTGTCGTTCTCGCTGATCCGGGTGCAGTACTCGTCGAGGACGCTCTGCGCCGATGCGGGGGAGGTCGGGAGAAGCTGACTGGCGACCACGGTGAGCGCAATTGCAACGATGGCGACAGGAGACGTCACAGGTGATTTCATTGTGTCGGACTTTCCCTTGAGATGAATGACGGCGTTTCGACCGGCCCGCACTGGCACCGGAATGCCCGGCCCGGCGGCAAGCTCGCCCGACGCAGATCCGACCTGGACCGGGACCATCTGGCGACCCGCCCCGAGATCTGCATCGACCGGCCAGTCGAGCACGCTGGGCCCGCAGCTCTGCGCGCGCCATATCCATGCGTCCGGAACTTCCAGCCCGTCGTCCGGCGCCTGGCTCAATTGCGAGGCACGACAACCTGACCGCCATACAGCGCATTGGCCCGCAGTTCGTCCGACGGCGGGTCGAAGCACTGTCCGAGAAGCGCCGACCACCCCGACGGGAATGTCGGCTGATCGAATGTGATGATCGCCTGGCCGAAACTGTCGGATGTCGTTCCGTCGGGCCCGGTCAGTAACGCATCGCAATAGGACTCGCTGCTCGGACCGATCCAGTAGGCATGGAACGTGCCGCGGCTGTCGACCGCGTCGGCCAGCCCGCGCACATACAGGCGTATCCGGTCCCCCGACCGACCGGCCGGATAGCTCAGCACCGAGATCCCGTCGATATCCTGATCCCATGTGACCTCCTCGCCATTCGGCAGCAGCCACGCCTCGTCCGCTGACGCGCTCAGGATCGGCAGCACAAGCACAAGGCTCAGTCCGGCCAGAAGTCTTCTCAACATGATACGCCTCGCTCCTGCGCGCACCTGGCGCAGTCCGCCCCCATCTAGCAGCGGCCACGCCACGCAGGAAAGTGCTGAGCATCCCGAATCATTGCCTGAGACAGTCACGGAGGAGACAAGACCGACCGGAATTCTCGGAAGCGCTCAGATGGCATGGAAAATGTGAAGGCGACGGGAGAAAAGCCCGGGATTCATTGCCGGTCGGCCTGGCGACGGGAAAATGGCGGAGAGGGTGGGACTCTTCCCCAATAAGCGCATTTTCAAGGGTGTCCGCCAAGCTACTGACGCAAAAGCCCGTTTACGATACATCGAGCGATACATGGCGCGATACATTTTGGCAAGCCATAGATTCTTAGCCGACGTCGGACCCGCTCTGCTCGTGCCCTGAGATTGATCGCCGATCCTGTTCCGGATGAACCAAAGCCAGCAGCTCACGTACTGAAACCGCTCGCCTGGGGCAGGTGCAGGCACTGTGGATAAGCTGGGCCTGTGAAGGGCAAACGGTGCAGCCAAATAGAGCGACAGCTTGGCCAGCAAAGCGCAGGAAACATCCAACCTGTCTTGGGCACCCGGAACTCTGCGACAATCTTCTGGACTGCGAGAGCTTCGCTGTTGAATGGGCAGTCGACGCTGTGCCTATTAAAGTCGGCATTGCGACGCAATGCTGGACGACCAACCATGGCGGCAACTCAGACGAGATTACCTCCGACATACCGATCGCGGTTAAGAAACCATCCACCTTGGCAAGGTCAAATTCGTCAGTGAATTCAACAATTATTAATTATGACTGATTACCCCTACAACCTTATAGTTGCGTGAACCGGGAGATTGCCGGATATGGATATTATCGTCTACATTCCTCCCGCCCTTTTTGCCTTCATGGCTATTGCGTTTTTTGTGCTCTGGCGTTTGAAAATTGCAACGTCATGGCAATGGAGCGCTGGGTTTGCACAAACGGGCGCGGGGTTCGCATTTTCGGCATTCCCGATTTCACCTGGCTTCGACGCATTCGTCTCCGGCATGATATTCATTGGTGCAGCCTATTGCTACGCCAGCGCGATCCTGCTGCATTTCAACGCACCCATGCATCGGCTTGAACGGCGGCTGTTTGTCCTCGCGTACACTTTGGTACACACCTATATCGTGTTTGTTACAGCGGACCTCAGGGACGAACTGTTTCTCACGGATGTCTCGTTTGCCTGTCTGCTTGGCTTGGCTCTGTACGTGGTAACGCCGACCGCTTCTCGTCCTGCCGACAAAATCCTGGTTTTCACGGTTGCGATTGTCTTTCTTGATACGCTCGCACGGGCTATTTTCTTCTATTTCTTTATGAATACCAGCGACAAACTGGCAGATTTTGTGACGTCGGATTACAATCTCGCCGTCCACATCACGACCATTACCATCTGCACACTGTTTCCGTTTGCCGCCCTGGGCGCGATGGCATCGGCGGCGATAGATCGTCACCGCGATGCGGCTGATAGGGACCCCTTGACGGGGCTCTTCAATCGCCGGGGTTTCCAGGAGGTCGTGAACAACATGTTCAAGTCCGGATCGCTGCGTGGCGCAGTTCTGGTTTGCGATATCGATCACTTCAAACAGGTCAATGACAAATACGGTCACGCCGTCGGGGACAAGGTTATCGCGGCGGTGGCCAACGATTTGCAGCTGTCAACGAGTTCATGCGGATATGCGGCACGATTTGGCGGCGAGGAGTTTGTGGTTTTCCTTCCAGGCGTCGCAGCGGAAGATGCCGCTGCCATTGCCCAACTTCTGCGGGTCAGCCTTTCTGAACGCGCATGGGGTTGCATAGGAATGGAACAGGGCGTCACAGCAAGCTTCGGCGTATCGGCAATCGAAGATCAGGAAACGTCGGCGCTGCCTGCCATAGAACGCGCCGACCGCGCACTGTACTCGGCGAAGACCGCGGGCCGCAATCGGGTCGTCGTCGCGCCGACCCATCACCTCTCAAATTCACTTCCTGAAATTGCTATTTCATCGCACCAGCCGACTGAACGCCTCCGCGCATAGCCAACTGGCGCGCGCGTATTCCCGTACATCCGACTGCGATACTCCGCGCAAAGCGAGCAGGGACGCTGGATCAGCAAATCTCCCTGGTGAACACGAAGCGTCGCAGGGACCGCCCACAAACATCGTAGCCACATAAGCTAAACGATGTCCGCGGATACATAAGCAGCTTCGCCAGCAAGATGCGGTCTCAGCAATCGTCACACGACAGAGGCAGGCCCGACCAACACCGCCTCCCCGACTGAAAATTTAATCACCAACCTAGTCGCCGAGGATTTCACCACGGATGTATCATCACCGTCACGACGGCAGGTTACGCTAAACGGAGCCCATTCTCGGGTGTCTGAAAGGGTGAAAGTCTCTCAAAGAGGGGGTGTGCCATAATGTCGCGATTTTTTATTTTATGCCAGAATTCGGGCTTTAGAAAACTCAACGAAATCAGCAAAACACTTTTACTTTCAATGTGTTGACAATTTCATAGGAGTTGACTCCCATGCATTCTGCGGTGACCATAAAGCTACAGCAATGGGCTGCATGACAGAAAGGTCACACATGAAGAAAACGCCAGACGCCAAGAACGACGCTCACAGGAAAGCAATGCCACCGTTGCTCGTTTCTGTGAAAATGCCTCTCGAGACCGCCGATGAGGCAGTCTCGCTGGACACTGAAAACGCACTGAAGCGAGCAGTGGCCAAGATCATCGCACTCGATCGCGATTGCACCGCACACGCATATGATTTGGGCGAGACATTCGTGGAGCTAAAATCTCTGGTGCCGGAAAAGTCCTTTGGAAAGTTCCTGAAGACTTTCTCACACTACAGCGTCCGCAACGCCTGGAATTATTGCTCGGTGTACGAACGTCTTCAGGACCATCGCGACCAGCTCATCGCTTCCGCGGTAGCGCCGACGGTCATGTTCGAGATTGCCAAAGGGGACAAGGATCAAATCGATGGCCTCGTTGCGCGCATCGCTACCGGTGAGCGATTAAAAGGCAAGGACGTCAAAGCGGCGCTCGGCGGAAGCCCGAAACTGGAGAGTGACGTCTCTCCCCTCGACGTCGGCGGATTGGCAGGGCTTCGCAAAGTGGCGGAGCTCAAGGCTGACACAGATATCGCCGAGTTCGAATTGCGAGTGAAGCGCATCCTCCATCATGTGACCGAGGCACTGGCGCAAAAGGCGCTCGGCAAGCGCGTCGTCAAGAGCAAGCTCGCCGACGACATTGAAATCCTGAGCCGCCATGCGCACGACCTTTTCAAGGTGATCGCAGCTCCGATCGGACCTCATAGCTGGAATCCGAAAGGCAATTGGGAAGTCGGTCGGGTACAAGATGGAACGTCGTGGGGCCGGGTTCAGCGACTGCTGCGCCAGCTGGGCGGTGCCGAGGGCTGGCCGGCAGCGACGGAGCTCACAGATTGGCTGGCGCAAGAAGTCACGCCTGCGTTGCGCTTTGTGGTGCACGGGGAGCCGCTGGCATGCGCGCCAGTCGCGGCAGATAGCGCCGTCGCTTCAGAGGACGGGCCAATGGAGCCCACTGACCCAGTGTACTTGCAAGAGAACACAGACGATCTCCCAGAGTTCACGATTGACCCCGAGACCCAGGCGCGTGCGGCGTGAAAGAACTCGTGCAACAACCAGCCAAATAAACGGCTACCAGATAACCGCCACCACTGGAACTCGAAAATCAGGGCCCGCTTCGGCGGGCTTCTTGTTGTCTGGATACAAGATTGGCCGCGTCCCCTGTTAACCATTCCGGAGCTCTTTGTTCCGGATGCGTTCTAATTGACTTGCCGGATAAACAAACCGGGGCTATCTCTAGGTTGTCGGCAGAAACTGAATTGCTGCAGACACTTAACGGCCCCCGACGGTGCTAGTAACACCGCCGAAGGCCTGACCCGAACCTTCGCTAGAAAGGCCCAGGCTATGAAGACCCTTACCGCCATCTCTCCGAATGGGAAAGACCAGTCATTGTGCTCTCCTGTTGAAACTCGATCGCGGCGTCGCGCTTCGTTGACCGGCGATTTGTCGCCGTCGCCCGTTTCGCTTTCGCGCCACTGATCATTTCACCAACAGCGATCACGCCCAGTTCCTCGCCGACATCGACGGTCGGGCTGCCCAGATTTGGCAGCCAATGCGGAAATTATTTCCGCATCCGACCCTCCATGCCAGCTTGGATGCTGCCGTATTCGCTCCCCCTACAGGAGACTCCCCATGAACAAGACCATCCTCAAGGCAGCGGCTGCGCCCATCTATGCCCATTCTGCCAAGTGCCCTGACCTGAAGCAGCGGCTTGATGACCTCATTGATGAAACCGTTGCGTCCTCCCTGTCGGCCGAAGCGCTGGCACAGTCGCTCGCTGGCGGCATGGATGAGATCGCCACGATGGTGCGGGCAATCCCCGGACACGAGGGGCGGCTGATTGAACGCGGTATTGCCCTCGTGGCCAGATGCAATCCCCACCTGGTCGTACTCACCCAGAATCTGCGTCTGCCAGTCACATCGGCGGCGCTGCAACTGGTCGGGCTGAATGACCCGCGGAATTACCGCGCATTGACGCTCGATGCCGATCATGGTGGCCGCAAGACCTACACGCCCGATCTTCTGATCGTGAACACCGCGACGAAGATTGCGCATGTCGTTGATGCGAAACGCAGTCTGATCTCCTATGAGAGCACGCGCATCGACGAGTTGAAGCGGCGCATGCTCGCAGCCGCCCTGGTGGTTCCAGACCTTCTCTACAAGCATCATCATCGCCTGGTCGCCGAGGAGGTGAGGATCGTCATCCTCAACGCCGAGAACCGGAAAACGGATATCGATGCTGGCATCTGGCCCATGTCACATCTCGACCATCTCGTCGAAGTGGCCGGCGCCGGTGAAGCCATTGGATCGCTCCAGCAGGCCTTCCGCTCCCGCATCAAGTCGAACTGGGAACTGGCCCGCCACACATTCATTCGGACATCCGATCAGCGGGGTGGCCGGGTGATGCCTCTACATGGAGAGACGGAAGAGGATGAGCCTGATGAGGACGACATCCAGGCCCCTGGCGAGGATGCTGCCGCTACAATCGTTGACGAACCGCGATTGATAAAACTGGGCTTCGCTCAGGTGCCCGCGCGCCATTAGCGCGATCTCGGTTCGGACGACCCACCAACCCATCCTAATTCAAGCACGCTGACCGTGACCGGTCGGCGCACGGAGAGCCACGCCATGACATCAACAATCGTTCCCTTCTCGACACCCATTCCGTCACCGGTACGGAAGCCCGTCAGCCGTCTATCACGACGCGATCAAGTCACGAGACAACGCGGGCAGCCATTGACGCCTGAACAGATTGTCGCCGCCAATGACAAGGCAAAGGCAATGGTAGGATTGCCGCAGCCGTGGACGGCAGAAGACCGTGCCGCCCACGTCGCGATGGTCGTCCGCATTGCTATTCGTTCCGCCAGGCGCAGAGGCGTGCGCCTGGAGAGCCTGCTGCCAATCCCACGTCGCTGGCTTCTCGACCTTTGTGAGGCGGGTGATCCGACCGCCATGGTTGTCCGCGACTGGCTGACCGGTGCCAGGAAGAATCTTCCCATCGAATTGGACGGTGCGGTGGCGGCTTCGTCAATCGAAACTCAGGAGGACGCGCAATGAATCCGATCACTGAGCGCATCTCCCGCCATCTTCTCAGGCGCATCCGCAGACTAGCCGTGCTTGATCTCTACCAGAGCGCCTCCAACGTCGGGCTGCTCGACATAAATTTCCCATTCGGTGAGATGAAGCAGGGCATTGCATGGCAAGTCTCCGGGCCTGCGGCATCCGCGCTGGCCGGCGACACAAACCGTGCCCGCCGCCTCGTTGGTCGGGCGCTGAAACTGGCACCAACCACCATGCATGATGGTTTCGTCAATCATGTAGGTGGCGAGCCCATCAATCGGGTAGCCACTGGCATGTCCGGCAGCAAAGTCGAACCCAAACGCAATGGCGATGGCGTGAAGCTGGCACAGCGCAAGAAGGGGCGGTCGCCTACAGCCTACCCCAACAACTTCAGGCAGCTGGATTCCCCAACGATGTTCGGCCTGTTGCGGGAATTCCTTCCACCACCCAATCCGTTGCAGGTAGCGGCCGCATTGCTCATCGCCCGTGCTGTTGGTGAAAACGTTGCTGATCTGTGTCAGCTTCGCGATGTCCTGATGCGTAGCAACCCCGTGATCCTGCTCAAAATCCCAGTCGTAGGTTTTGAGAGACAATGCGGCGTGATGCTGGAAGACGCCTTGATCGGCCCCTTCTATGCGGAACTGACCGATATAAGGGGTGACCGACCGCTCTCGGAGAGATTTGGCGAAGCTCGACCAGAGATGCGACAGCGCAAGTTGGTTACGGGATCGGGGCGAAACATCGCGGATTTGACCCAGCAAAACCTGAAGCGACGTCTGGGCAAAGTCATTCTGGGTGACGCGGCACCGATTGTAATCGCCGACGAGACATCAGCACCAGCGAGGTCGGAAGTTACTGCCGCCGCAGACATCGTGCTTGAATCCAAGGGTATCGACAGGGAGCTGATCGTCGATCTGCTGCATCTCTGCCTTGGCATTCCCACGAATGAATCTCTTGCCAGTATGAAAGGGATGGCGCTCGATCTCAGCCGCCTGGGCCTGGATGATCTGGCGCTGGCGGTGCGGCCAGGGCGCACGGCCGTGACAGTACTGAACTTGCTGGCGACCCTCGCGGAAGCTGTCGACAATGATCAGAACGAGAATGATGACAACATGACCCGCAAAGGGCGCTCATCACATCCCCTGTCGGCGTCGCGGGCCAAGCCGAAGACCACTTCCATCGATATGATTCTGCCTGAAGTCGAACCATCCACAAATGCGGAGGCGGACAAGCCGAAGCTAGCCAGCTCAGAGACGGCAGGTGAGGCTGCATCATCGACACTTCATGTGCGTTCCCTCCGCGTTGAACATCTGGCCGGTTACGGAGAAGCTCGGCAATGGGCGCTTGATCTGAAAGGCGACCTCCCGCTCTGGCGCGAGGGCGTGTTGGGTTGGGGTGAGATGAGCACCAAGCTTTTGCTGTCCGGTCCACCGGGGACCGGCAAGACGACTTACGCCAAGGCACTGTGCAACAGTCTGCAAGTTCCGCTGATTGTCAGCTCCGTGGCGGAGTGGCTGGAGTATGGTTATCTCGGCGACGTTCTCCAACGCATGGCGGCGGTCTTCAAGGCAGCGCGAGAGGCAGCGCCTTGCATTCTATTCATTGACGAGATTGATACGATTGGGAGCCGCGTTCGCGGCAGAGAAAAATCCCATGACGAGTACTGGACGTCACTGATCACCAAGCTGCTTGAGATGCTCGACGGGGCTCTGAAGTCCGAAGGCGTCATCGTCGTTGCCGCAACCAATCTGCCACAGAAGATCGATCCGGCATTGGTGCGATCGGGAAGGCTGGAGAAACACGTGATCATTCCACCGCCCGACGCCGAGGCCCTGGCAGGAATTCTGGCGCATCATCTCGGCGCTGACCTGAGCGCCGTTCTGGCTTCGGCTCCTGACCGCGGTGCATCGCCTATGGAACGAACAACGACGGCCAGCGTGAAACCCCGAACCGTAGCCGAGACCTCAACCAATCCTGATCTGTTGCCGAAGAAAGGGCGCGCCCATGTCTGAAATCAACCCGGGTCTTTCCCTTCAAGCCCAGCTTCAGCCACTTGCACTCCAAGCTCTCGGTCGAACCGGTGCCGATATCGAACGGCTGGTCCGCGAAGTCCGCCAGCGGGCCCGTCGCGAAAAGCGTGATCTGACATGGGAAGATATCGAGCAGGCACTCGGCGATCAACGGATGGTCATGTCCGACGATCTACGTTGGCGCGTGTCCATCCATGAAACCGGTCATGCGATCGCATGGACACTGCTGTGCATCGGCGAGGTCGAGTCAATAACTCTTGGCATCCAGGACATCGGCCAGGTAACAGTCCTTCGATTCACGCATCTGGCGCAGACCGAAAACTGGCTTGTCCAAACAATGGCAGCCGTCCTCGCTGGGCGTGTGGCAGAACAGCTGGTTATCGGTGAAGCCTTGGCGGGATCGGGCGGAGGCGAAGACAGCGATCTCGCCAAAGCCACGGGGCTAGCGCTGGACGCAGAGACGAGTTTAGGATTCGCGGAGCATCAACCGCTGCTTTACCGGCCTGCAAGCCGCGGGTTCGATGTGCTGACGTTGGATCACGAATTGGCAGGCAGAGTTAATGCGAGACTGCTGGCCGCGGAGAACTTGGCTCGCCGGTTGCTGGAAGAGCATGGGTCGAAATTGATGGAAATCGCTACCATTCTCAACGAAACTGGCGTCATGTCAGGAAACGAAGTGCGGACTCTATTGGGAATGGAAAGGTGAAGACGCGGGTCAGGTTTTCATTAAGGTGGTGCCGGAGCCGGAATCTTTAGCCCAGTTTTTTTGGGTCACTCGAAGACGGTCGGCGTCAGGATAGGCGTAGTCGTAATACATGCCAATTCGCTTTTGACTTCCCAATCACTTTCGGAGAATCCGGTGTCTGTTCCTGCCGCCTTTAAGCGCATCAGTTTCTGGTCTAAAACGGAAACTATTTATGCTTTGAGCCCCTATTTTGGTCGTCCACGATCTTGGACCCAACTCCCGAATGCAGCCATTCGCCTACTCCGTACGGAAGTCCTGACAGGGCGGGGAGCAGACTCTCGCTGCATCGCTTCCCAATGTCGGCTGCACGAAAACTTTTGGAATTTCATCGATGTCGCAAAAACGATCGGTTTCGCAGTGTGGGAAGCTGCGAAACCGATGCGTAGGAGTTATGCTGCAAGCTTATCTTTCAGCGCTCGAAGCTGCGGAGCTGGAAGCGACCGAGCAACCTCGATGATCAGGGCAACCACTTTGGAATAGTGGTCGCTTTTGTCCATTGAACCGTCCCGACTGCTATCAAGGACACTTATTCGGGCAGCGCGGCTCGGCTCTTTTCCATAGCCTTCGAGAAATTCGACCAATGCGTCCCAAAGTTCATCGTGAAGCTCCGTGTCCTCACCAACAATTTGAAACCATTGAGCCAATTGTGCCTCTGTTTTCCGACCATCAAGGCCATTGCTGGCCGCCAGATAATCGTCAGCTGTCAGGTCCTTGTAACCAATGAATTTGCTTGGGCCGAATGACCAGCCGCTGTCGTCATCGTTTCGTACTGCGTACCAACCCCGAGCGTAAGCGCTTCGATCTTGTAGCTGGTCGCTTGCTGCGAGTTCTGCATTGAACGTCTTGATGCTGCGAATGACATCGAGTTCAGTCGTCACTATCTTCGCCATTATACTTTCCTTTCGTGTTATTCATATTATTCGTGTTGTGTACGATAATATGAATAACATATTCGCCCACCCTGTCAATCGCTTTATTCTGAGGGAAGAGAATAAAGAACAATGCGGAGGAATGACCTTCCTAGCGACTACCGAACAGCAGAAATTTGGCCAATCTTTCTGCTACAGTTAACCTGTTGAAATTAAAGCCCCAAACAGTCGGAATGCGGGCTTTCGCTGCACTTTGCAAAAGGGGCTGTTTTGTAGACCTTTCCGTCGTTCGCTGTGATGGCTAGCGACAAAACGGAGGCTATCTTGGCCGCCTTCTCAATGCAGCCATAATTTTCAAATTATGTCCGGTGGTATGACTTGGTATCTCGTGCTAGGTGGAAATCAAGGGTCTTCTCTGGAAGTTAGGTCGTTGAGTTGCCGTCACGTTTCCTTTTTCGCATGACGCACTACAAAAATCTGCAAACCTATTTGGTAGCGGGCCATCTCTACGCGAAGAATAGTCAAAGTGCTCAACTAGGCTATCGCATTTCTTTTGATGATATTGTTGCGCGTCGGGGTTCAGCAGAGTTCACGACGCCCTGCGGGTCAAATGTGAACGACTTTGTCCCTTTCTATTTTTCACCATGTACCAAGATGGCGTATTCGATCCACATCGGAAATGTTCCATTAAAAGCACCAAACGGTGCGGAATTGGGTCAGGCCAGCATGGACGACGTAGCCTACATGGTTGTCAATCCCATAGCTCTATTCGCCTCTGGACGTAGCTGTTGGTTCACTGACATTTCTTGCAATTCCGGATTCCCACCTACGTACAACGATAAGTCAGATGAGCTAGAGACGCACATTGCTTGGCCATTGTTTGACGACACACCGAGAATGGGGCGCATCGCCGAGATCGGGTATGAAGGAGTCTGTCGTTGGCAACATGACAGAGATCAGCCTATCGAACATCAGATGCGCAGCAAGAGGCGCATGGCAGAGTTTATGGTGAAGGACCGTTTGCAGATGAACGAAATTTCGTGCATCGTGTTGAAGAACCAAACACACTTGGAGGAGGTGCAGGCTTGGGTTAATGCGTCACAAACACAGATACCTGTGTACGTGAAACCTGGGTGCTTTTTCTAATCATGACCATCGAATTCAAAAACGGCGACATGTTTGATGAGCCCACAGAGGCTATCGTGAATACCGTGAACTGTGTCGGCATCATGGGCAAAGGTGTTGCGCTAGAGTTCAAGCGCCGCTGGCCGGAAAATTTCAAAAAATACAAGCGATTGTGCGCTGACAAAAAGCTGTCACCTGGAGAGATGTTCATCTTCGACAACAACAACTTCTTAAGCAGTGAGAATCATCGGTTCCTTATCAACTTCCCAACCAAGCGACACTGGCGGTCACGCTCAAAGATTGAATATGTCAAAGATGGTCTCGTAGACTTAGTAGAGCAAGTCCGTCGCCTTGGGATTAAATCTGTGGCGTTACCACCTTTGGGCTGTGGCAACGGTGGCCTTGAATGGTCTGACGTAAGGCCCCTCATCGAAGATGCCGCGTCAAAGTTGCCAGAAGTTCACTTTGTAATATTTGGCCCTGCACAGCAAGCAAAACACGTCGAACAAGCAGGTATCCCCTCTGATCTGACTACAGGTCGGGCGTCGATGATGGTAGCGTTCGCAGAACTCGAAAAATACTTCGGCGGCCACTTAACCAGATTAACTGCTCAAAAGATTGCGTATTTCTTACAGGTACTTGGTATTGATTTTGGTCTCAAGTTCTCTAAGAACCAGTACGGTCCGTATTCGGAGACCCTCCACTTAGCATTCAAAGCCATGGAGGCGAAACATTACATTGAAGGTTATACAAGTGATGACCGGAAGGTTGTTGTGACCCATGGGACCTATGCCGCAGCGGATGAACACCTAAAATCTAAAGGCTCTGATATATCCGACACAATAAGAAAGTTATCATTGCTTATAGAGGGTTACGAGAGCCCTTACGGCATGGAGCTTTTGTCTAGCGTGCACTTCCTTTCTGTATCTGAAGGCATCACAACACAACCTGAAATGTCTCTAGCACTAGAAGCTTGGAACGACCACAAACGGGACAGCTTCCCAGAACCCGCCGTAACAGCGGCTTTGGAGCGTCTGAAGGATGATGGGTTTATCAACTAACCCTCTGGCTGATCGTCTGAAGATATTTCAAACCATAAACCCAACAGTGTTCAACGACAGCTCAGGCCTGCCGCTCACTGCGGACAGCACAAAGGTCCGACATGGCCGAAAGTGTGGCCGCAAGCGGGGTAGGTCATGTCCGTTTGTTCATCTGGCAATCCAAATCATGCCGTCCCCAGCCCACGAAGCGGAAATGATTTCCGCTTCACCCTGTCAGTCATAGTGATACTTGTCAGGCCATGCCCGAAGGCAGCTCGCATAAGCTTGGGCCGCAATGGCGGCGACGCGCGGCCCAACATTAGCCGCTATCGGCCACTGGACCCTGCCAGTTACGGAGACGCTACTCCCATCTTCTAACGCCCCCTCTGCAATCAATACAATGCCTTGCGATTGGCGCTCGAAGTTGATCTGTCGTCGTCTTAACTTACTCGCATGAGTCGCACTTCTCCGCCATGCAATAAGTCTGCAGCACGCCCGAACAACAACACCAGGTGGAAGGACAGCGAGCAATGCCGGCGATCAGGAAACTGGACATTCAAAATTTCAGAGGCATCAAAAACCTGTCATGGACCCCCAGCCCAGGATTCAACTGTCTTATCGGGCCAGGCGACTCCGGAAAGACATCGGTGCTCGATGCGATCGACCTCTGCCTCGGCGCGAGGCGGATCGCGGCTTTCACGGACGCAGACTTCCACGGCGTCGACGTATCTCAGCCGATATCGATCACAGTCGTCTTGGGCGCGCTGGAGGACGCGCTGAAGAGTATTGACGCATATGGGGATTTCCTGTGTGGGTACAACGCCGGCAAAAGAGAGCTTGAGGACGAGCCGGCTAGCGGCCTCGAGACCACCCTATGCCTACGGCTGGCTGTGGCGCAAGACTTGGAACCAGTTTGGTCATTGGAGTCTTCAAGAGCGGCCGCGAAAGGATTGGAAAGGAACTTGAAGTGGGCGGATCGGGAACGCCTGTCGCCATTAAGATTGGGCACAGGGGGTGACGGTCATCTGGCATGGCGTCGTGGATCGCTGCTGAATAAGCTCTCGGACGAGAAGCCCGACACTTCCGGTGTCCTTTCGGCTGCCGCACGAGAAGCCAGGACGATCTTCGGAGAAAAGGCAAAGGACCAGCTCAAGGACGCTATCGAGATCGTCAACGCGACGGCGAAACATCTCGGCATCTCAGTCGGCTCGACTGCAACCGCCATGCTCGACATACATTCTGTAGCGTTCGGTTCGGGGGCTATATCCTTGCATGACGAAACTGGAATTCCTCTGAGAGGAATGGGGACCGGATCGAAACGCTTGCTTACGGCAGGGCTGCACAGAGAGGCTTCGAAGGGAAAGTCGATTGCCCTGATCGACGAGATCGAAACGGGGTTGGAACCGCATCGCATCGTGAGGTTCTTGAAGTCTCTCGGCTCCAAAGACACCGAGCCGACGATACAAGTTTTTGCAACGTCCCATTCGCCGATAGCGCTGCAGGAGCTCTCGTTCAAACAGGTCTTCATCGTTCGCCAGGACAAGGCCGGCGGCCAGACTTTGGTTCTTTCCGCGCCTTCAGAAGTCCAAGGAGCGCTGCGGGCCACGTCTAGTTCTTTCCTAGCCAAGTCCGTCCTCATTTGCGAGGGGAAAACTGAGATTGGTTTCATCCGTGGGATAGACCTATTCAGGACGGAGGTGGGAGGCAAGGAATCCATCGATGCTGCAGGAGTCTCGTTACTAGATTGCGATGGGGGATCGGAAACACGGCCATTCGAAAGGGCGAAGGCCTTTCAGGCACTGGGATACCGCGTCGCGATCTTCATAGACAACGACAGACCTATTCCAGCAGTCGAGGCGAGGACCTTTGTTGAAGACGGCGGTGAGCTCATTCACTGGTCGGAGGGCCAATCGATCGAAAGCGCCATTGTCTGCTCGGCGACAGACTCAGTCATCCTGGCCATCCTGAAAGCTGCCGAGCGGGTAAACCCCGAAGATTTGGGATTTCTAGACACCAGGATGAAATCGGCGTCGGACGGGAAACTTGATTTTGAAGGCGCAAAATCCTTGGCCGATCTCGATTGCTTGTTGCCAGAACAGAAGGTGTGGATCGCCAAGGCGGCAGGAGGCAAAAAGGGTTGGTTCAAGGACATCGGACGAATGGAGTATTTGGCAAGAGAGGTAATCGGACCTCAATTCAAAGATTTTGACGCACCCTTCCAGAAGGTCGTCCAGTCGATCATCAGTTGGGCGATTAAATGAGGGAAGTCCCGGACCTCCTGAAAATTGAGCGTGGATGCATCAGCGCTCCTGCCGGATGCGGCAAGACGCATCTAATAGCGTCGACCCTCGCCCGTTATAACGGGGCGAAGCCGATCTTGGTTCTGACCCATACCAACGCGGGGGTCGCAGCACTCAAAAAACGGCTCGACGGACTGAGCGTCCCATCACGGAACTATCGTCTCGCGACGATCGACGGATGGGCACTGCAGTTACTCTCAACTTTCCCACTGCGAAGCGGGCATGATCCTGCGCTTCTCGAGCTTAAATTCCCAAGTCGCGACTATCCTGCCATTAAGGCGCATACCCTGTCATTGCTGAAGGCGGGCCACCTTAATGACGTTTTGAAAGCCAGCTACTCACGACTGGTGGTCGATGAGTATCAGGACTGTATGAAGCCCCAGCACGACATCGTTGTCGCGCTGGCCGACCTGCTTCCCACTTGCGTGCTCGGAGACGATCTGCAGTGCATCTTCGGCTGGTCAGGTCCCAAGGTCGACTGGCGATCAGAGGTTCTGGTATTTTTTCCGCTCATTGGGGAGCTCGATGTCCCCCATCGCTGGAACAATGTGGGTTGCCATGAGCTCGGGCAATGGTTGCTCGACATTCGCCCTTTACTCCGCGCAGGCTCCCCCATCGATCTTCTCAAAGCACCAAAGGAGGTCGAGTGGGTTAAAATCGCAGGTCCAACCGATTCTCCGTCTTTGTTGAAAGCAGCTCGAACCGCCGCCCCGGTCAAAGGCGGCTCGGTGCTGATTCTTTGCGCTGGAAACAACAAGAAACGACAGCAGGACGTCGCCAGACACACTCCGGGGGCGGTGGTCGTGGAGAATGTTGATCTGACCGACTTCATCACGTTCGCCGAGACGTTCTCCTTCGATGATGTAGCGGCGACCGACGATCTAATCGACTTCGCCACGTCCGTCATGAGCGGCGTGGGCGGGTCTTCGATGAAGGCGCGGGTCAAAGCACTCAGAAACGGAAAAGCGACGAAGTCGGCATCCGATGCCGAAAAGGCCGCTCTGGACTTCGCTTTAAGTCCTTCTCCCGCGAATGCGAACACGATGCTTGTGGAGATAAACAAGCAGCCAGGTGTAAGGCCACATCGCCCCGCCATTCTAGCGGCCTGCCTCCGGACGTTGAATTCGTGCGAGGATGCCGAAGGATTTCATGAGCTCGCAATATCGGTTCGTGAGCAGCAGAGGTTGGTTGGGCGCGAGATTAGGGGCAGAGCTGTGGGAAGCACTCTGCTCTTGAAGGGTCTCGAGGCCGATGTCGCGGTGCTGCTGGACACCTCTTCCTTCTCGTCGCAGGACTTGTATGTAGCGCTCACACGCGGTGCTCGGAAGATTGTAGTCTGTTCAGAAAGCGAAGTCATCAAACCCAAGTAGCGCCCTCAATTTGATAGGGTTGCTAGGTATTGGCATGTTCCGAAATTCTAAGTGATGACTCGTCGGGGCCAGATTCAGCCTGAACTGCGTATTCCGGGGTGATGCGCCCACCACTTCCGATTTGATGCGCCCACCCATTCCGATTTCATCCGCCCACCGATTCCGGGGTATCCGCCCACCCCTGTGACGTGCTGCTGCGAGGCAATCTGTAA
>Ga0208979_100138_pt1 | contig 123470 bp, 117 predicted proteins | sample HotLakConsUCCSLE_FD_184738 | JGI IMG/M metagenome (GOLD analysis project Ga0208979, IMG submission 184738) | Hypersaline microbial mat communities from Hot Lake, Washington, USA - Hot Lake Consortium UCC-SLE (SPAdes) | ecosystem: Environmental > Aquatic > Non-marine Saline and Alkaline >... | reverse complement strand
CCCGCGCCCCCGCCGGTGCGCTGGTGCGCATGAGTCAGGGCTTGCTGCTGATCAACTCGATCGGGGCGACGATCAGCCCGCTGTTGATTTCACCGGTAATGACGGCGATGGGCGATGCGGGCCTGTTCTGGGCGTTCGGCTCGCTGAGTCTTTTCTTTGTGGTGTTCTTCACTTGGCGTCGACGTGTCCGCCCCGCGCCTGTCCCGGTGGCACCGTTTACCGCCACGACACCGATGAGTTCTGCGGGTGCCGAACTGGTGGTCACCGAAGAGCTGATGCAGGGTGCCCTGGAGCATGAGCACTTAGAGGATTTATCCGACGCGGTAGCCGATGTGGACGTGGTGGAACCTATGGTCGGCCCGCCCGCCGAAGATGAAAGCCATATTGTCTACTACGATGACGTGGAACAGGCCCGTCCGCGTCTTTAACATTAGCGTGACGCCCAGACGTGAGACCTTGGGCTAATGGTGTAGGCAGGCGAGTGTTACTAGTATCGAGGGCATGTTTCAAACAATTGTTTTATTTTTAGCCCGAGGTTCACTATGAATGTTTACGCCGCGCCGGTACGCGATCTGCGCTTTGTGCTCGAAGAGATGCTGGCGCATCGCTCGTTAAGCCTGCCTGGCTTTGAAGATGCCACCCCCGACCTGATCGAGGCGGTGCTTGAAGAAGCCGCCAAGCTGGCTGGTGATGTCTGGGGGCCGCTGAACAAGATCGGCGATCAGCAGGGCGCCAAGCGCCACGCGGATGGCAGCGTGACGACCCCGGAAGGCTTCGCGGCGGCCTACCAGGCGTATGTGGAAGGCGGCTGGAACGGCATCGGCGTGTCCGAGGCGCTGGGTGGCCAGAACCTGCCTGAAGTGGTGGCCAGTGCCGTTCAGGAAATGCTCCACGGCGCCAATATGGCGCTGGGGCTTTGTCCCATGCTGACCGCCGGCGCCATCGAGGCGCTGGCGCACCACGGCAGCGACGCCCAAAAGACGACCTATCTGCCCAAACTGGTTGAAGGCAGCTGGACGGGCACCATGAACCTCACCGAGCCCCAGGCCGGCTCGGACCTGTCGAAGGTTCGCACCAAGGCGGTGCCGGACGGTGACCATTACCTGATCAGCGGCCAGAAAATCTACATCACCTGGGGCGAACACGACGCCGCCGAGAACATCATTCACCTGGTGCTGGCGCGCAAGCCCGATGCGCCGGAAGGCAACAAGGGGATTTCGCTGTTCCTGGTGCCCAAATTCCTGGTCAACGACGACGGCTCCCTGGGTGAGCGCAACGATGTCACCTGCGCCTCCATCGAACACAAGCTGGGGATCCACGGTTCGCCCACCTGCACCCTGAGTTTTGGCGAAAAGGGCGGCGCGGTCGGCTACCTGGTCGGTGAAGAAGGGCGCGGCTTGAACCACATGTTCACCATGATGAACGAGGCACGGCACAAAGTCGGTATACAGGGCATCGGCGTCGCCGAGCGCGCCTGTCAGCATGCGTTCGCCTATGCCCACGAACGTATCCAGGGGCGTTCGCCGAAGGCGCGGGGCGGCAGCGACTGCGTTATCAGCGATCACTTCGACGTGCGCCGCATGCTGCTTTCCATGCGCTCGCGTACCGATGCGCTGCGTGCATTGGCGCTTTACTGTGCCGCCGAGCTGGATACCGCCCGCCATGCCGAAAGTGGAGACGAGCGCCACGCCGCCCAGGCGCGCGCCGATATCCTGATCCCCGTCATCAAGAGCTTCTCTACCGACCAGGCGGTGGATATCGCCTCCATGGGCATTCAGGTTCATGGCGGGATGGGCTACGTGGAAGAAACTGGCGCGGCGCAACTGCTGCGCGACGCGCGCATTGCGCCCATCTACGAAGGCACCAACGGCATTCAGGCGCTGGATCTGGCGGGCCGCAAGCTCCAGCGTGACAACGGTGAGGCGCTGACCGCGCTGCTGGGCGAGGTGGCTGCCACCGTCGAGCGGCTCCAGGCCGACCCCGCCCTGGCCGCGCTGGGCGCTGGTCTGGCCGCCGGCCTTGAGGATCTGAAAGTGGCTCAGGCGATTGTGCTTGAGCAGGGGAAAGACCCCGAAAGCGGCCCCGATGCCGTCCAGGCCTATGCCACGCCGTTTCTCACTCTGGCGGGCCACGTGCTGTGCGCGTGGCAGATGGGCCAGGCCGCGCTGTGTGCCCGAGCGGCAATGCAAAACGGCATTGAGGATCCCTTCTATACTGGCAAGATGCGCAGTGCCGAATTTGCCATCACGCAGTGGCTGCCGGTCGGCCGTGCCCAGCGCGCGGTCATCGAGGCAGGCTTGCAGTGTCTAGGCGATTTCGAGTCTCATTGACGCGCCCTTTTCAGCCTTTCGCCGCCGCCCATTGAGGCGGCGGCGTTGTTTCCAGCCCATTGGAACGCACGATTAAAACAACCCGTTGATCCGGCCTTTGCCGAATAAGCGAAAAGTCATTGATGATGGATAGAGGAGCAAAACCATGAGCGACCAACCGATTGGCGTAGTAGGTGCCGGTACCATGGGGCAGGGGATTGCCCAGGTGGCCATCGCCAGCGGCTTTAGCGTGCGTCTTTACGACGTGGCGGACGAGCAGCTCAACCGCGCCGAGGCCGCTATCGGCAAGGGCCTCGCCAAGCTGGTGGCCAAAGACAAGCTCAGCGAAGCGGACAAAGACGCTGCCCTGGGGCGCCTGTCGACGACTACCACGCTGGGTGAATTGGGCGACTGTGAGGTGATTATCGAAGCCGCACCCGAACAGCCAGACCTCAAGGAAAAGCTGTTTCGTGATCTCAGCCAATTGAACAGCGATACGATCCTGGCCTCCAATACCTCCTCGCTGTCGCTCACCCGCCTGGCCGCCGTCTGCGAACGCCCCGAACGGGTAGTGGGCATGCACTTCTTCAACCCGGTACCGGTGCTCAAGCTGGTGGAGGTCATTCGCGCTGAACAAACCGCCGACGCCACCGTCAAGCGGATCGAGCAGCTTGCTGAGGCGCTTGGAAAAACCGCCGTACCGGTAGGCGATGCCCCCGGCTTTGCGGTCAATCGCCTGCTGGTGCCCATGATCAACGAGGCGGCGTTTATCGTCCAGGAGGGCACCGCGACAGCGGAAGCGGTGGACGATGCCATGAAACTCGGCGCCGCTCACCCAATGGGACCGCTGGCGCTTGCGGATTTGATCGGCCTGGATGTTTGCCTGGCGATTATGGAAGTGCTTCAGGAAGGCTTTGGCGACCCCAAATACCGGCCCTGCCCGCTGCTTAAGCGGATGGTCAACGCCGGTTACCTTGGCCGTAAAAGCGGGCGTGGTTTCTACGTTTATGAATAAATATTCGTGATATAAAGAAGTCATTGCCACCCAACCAAGCGTTCGCTAGGGTTGGGCGGTATCCCCTTCACGCTGAAACAACGTTTTGACACAACAACAAGGAGCCCGCCATGAGCGAAGCAGTGATCGAGAAAGTCGATAACGATGGAGTGGTGCGACTGACCATCAATCGCCCCAGCGCTTTGAATGCGCTGAACAGCGATGTACTCACCGCCCTTGAAGCCCACCTGGTGGAGCTTGAAGCCCATCCCCACCTGTGCGCCGTGTTGATCACCGGCGCCGGTGAGAAATCCTTCGTCGCCGGTGCGGATATCACCGAAATGCGCGACAAGACCCCTGAAGAAGCGCGCGCCTTTGCCAGCCAGGCGCTGCGCACCATTAAACGCCTAGAGACGTTGCCCGTGCCGGTGGTCGCGCTGGTGAACGGGTTTTGCCTTGGCGGCGGCTGCGAACTGGCGCTGGCCTGCGACTGGGCAGTAGCCAGCGAGAATGCCATTTTCGGGCAGCCAGAAGTGCTGCTGGGCGTGATTCCTGGCTTTGGCGGCACCCAGCGCCTGCCGCGCCGGGTCGGTCCTGCGATGGCGATTGACCTGGTAACCACCGGGCGCAAGATTGATGCCCAGGAAGCGCTGCGCATCGGTCTGGTCAACCGGGTAATGCCGCAGGCGGAGCTGGAAAACTACGTCGAGGAGCTCACCAAGCAGCTCAAAGGCAACGGCCCGCAGGCAGTGCGTGGTGCCAAACAGGCAGTTCACGACGGCATGGACCAGGACCTGGACAGCGCCCTGGCGCTGGAAACCAGCCTGTTCGCCTTCTGCTTTGCCGGCGACGAGCAGAAAGAGGGCATGGCGGCCTTTGTTGAAAAGCGTAAACCGAGCTTCTAAAAGTTACTCGTTGCAATTTTGCTTATTTAGGGGGTGGCGCTTGCGTCACCCCCGTTTTATTCTCAACGTTTCCTGGTCCGCCGTTTGGCGAGTCCAACCCCGATAGCCCCTCAATATGGCAAGGAGCGCTGCATGGTGGATCTATACATTGCCAACAAGAATTACTCGTCCTGGTCGCTGCGCCCCTGGGTGCTGATGAAAACGTTGGAGATTCCGTTCAACGAACACCTGATGCCATTTGAAGGCGGCTTCGGTGCCAGTCATCAAGCCTTCAGGCAGTTTTCGCCGTCTGGGTTGGTGCCTTGTTTGGTTGAGCAGACGGCCGATGGTGAGCTTGCGGTATGGGACTCCCTGGCGATTGTCGAGTATCTGGCCGAGCAGTATCCCAGCACCTGGCCGAGTGACAAGGCCGCGCGCGCCTGGGCGCGCTCGGCCAGCGCCGAAATGCACAGCGGTTTTGCGGCGCTACGCGATGAATGTTCCATGAACTGCGGCGTGCGCGTTGAGTTAAATGCCCTGTCTGACACGCTCAGCGCCGATTTAGCCCGCCTCGATGCCCTGTGGCAGCAGGGGCTCGAGCGCTTCGGCGGGCCGTTTTTGGCAGGTAACCGCTTTACCGCGGTCGATGCGTTTTATGCTCCCGTGGCCTTTCGTGTGCAGACGTTCAACCTGCCGCTGAGTGATCGCGCCAGCGCCTATGTCGAACACCTGCTGGCGCTGCCGGCCATGCAGGCGTGGTATCAAGCCGCGCTTGAGGAAACGTGGCGCGAACCGATGCACGAGGCCGAAACGCTAAAAAGCGGCGCCCTGAAAGCCGATTATCGGCGGTCGTGAACCAGTACGCGCCCGCATCAGGTACACTGGCGAAAATTTTCGTTTGGACACTGCAATGGCTCTTAGCGCAACGCCTTACAAAGTCGATATCAACCTGACTGACCTGGATCGGGGGGTGTACGAAACATTGCGCTTTACCGTAGCCCGTCACCCGTCAGAAACTGAAGAGCGTATGACCGCACGCCTGCTTGCTTATGTGCTTTGGTATAGCGAGTCGCTCGCTTTCGGCCGTGGGCTTTCTGATGTGGATGAGCCCGCGTTGTGGGAGAAAAGCCTAGATGGTCGTGTGCTGCATTGGATCGAAGTGGGGCTGCCGGATGCAGAGCGAATCACCTGGTGCTCCCGCCGTGCCGAGCGCGTTACCTTACTCGCTTATGGCCGGGTAGACCTATGGGAAAGCAAAGTGCTACCCAATATATCGTCGCTGAAAAATGTACATGTGGCAGGACTGCCACAGGAGGCATTAGCCACCATTGCTAAAGACCTGCCAAGGGCTATTAACTGGGCCGTGATGGTTAGCGAAGGTTCGCTGTTTATTACGGATGAAAATGGTCAGCACGAGATTACACCTCAGTGGTTACTGCAGGATCGTTAGCCTTAAAGTTTTGTTTCTTCTAAATTTAACGTATGCAATAGGATGGCCTAATGGCCATCCTTTTTATTTGGGAGCGTTTTTTCTGGAAAGACAGAAGTATGCTTGCTATATTTTTACATTGTTACATACATACAGGAATGTTTGTCTGTGATTGGCTGTTTTAAACCGCTGCTGCCTCCCTCAACTCAAGGACTTAGCAATGAATGGATATTCCCCTCTGCGTTGGCCACTTGCCAGCCTGTTTGCCTGCGTTAGCTTGCTGCCCGGGTTGGCCAATGCAGCGGATGAAGTGCTATCGGTAAAATTTGAAAATGATAACTTGGCCAGCAGCGACGACGGCCACTTTACCAGCGGCTTTGAACTTAACTGGTCGTTTGAGCCTGCTTCTGACAGCTGGACTCAGCGTCTAGCAACGGCACTGCCTGATAGCCTAATCGGTAGCGCGGATATAGCCGCTTATCGGCTAGTGCATCAAATTTATACGCCGAACAATATCACGCAGAGTGAATTAATTGAGGATGATCGCCCTTACGTGGGGCTTGTCTACGGCGGTATTTCGCTTTACGAAGATGTGCCAATGGGCAACTGGCAGCAAGCAACCGACGTGCACCTGGATATTGGACTAGCGGGGCCGTCATCACTTGCCGATAGCATTCAGCGCGAAGTGCATCGCTTCACTGATGGCGACCGCCCTAGCGGCTGGGACAACCAGCTAGGTGATGAGGCAATACTCAATGCGGCCATACGCCGCCAGTGGTGGCATAGCACGCCGTTGGGCGGAAAGCAGTTTGCCCATGGCCCGAGCGTAAGCGGTGCCTTGGGTAACCTCTACACTTATGCTGGCGCCGGTTACAGCGTGCGCTGGGGTGATGACGCCTCGGGCATACCTACGCTGACGCCTAATCCGGGCAGCCGTCATCACCTGACCGGCAGTGACGGCTGGCAGTGGTACCTGTTTGCCAGTGTGGATGGCTATTACATGGCCCAAAATCTTACCCTGGATGGTAATACGTTCCGCAATAGTCACTCGGTCGACCGTAAGGAGTGGGTGGGTGATGTGTCGGGTGGGCTGGCACTGGCATGGGAGGATTGGCAAGTGACGTATGCCGCCGTGGCGCGCTCGAGAGAGTTTGATGGTCAGGAAGAGCAGGATAAGTTTGGAGCACTGACGCTGTCGAAACGCTTCTAGATGCACCGCGATGCTGGCACTGTACGGCGTAGGCCGGTTGACGTAATGGAGGATGCTAATGGCCAGGAAGCAATACCCCAACACGCCCGATGGCCGCTATTTTGTGGCCAAAAATCGCCTCTGGCGCTGTACCGATCCGCGCTTGAGCGAAGACGAGAAACGCATCCACATCAAGGCGCTGATGAAAGCACGCCGAGCGGTGCGAACGGCGCAGCAGCAGGATGACCCAGATGCGCTGCGCGAGGCGCGTGACGCGGTGCAGTTAGCCAAGGAAGCGCTGGGCGAGCGCGGCCCGGTATGGTGGGGTGATGATGCCCCCGATGAAGGCGGCCTGGCGCCCGGTAACAGCTCTTATGCCCAGTGGTGGGCGAGCCGTCGGTAAGCTTGTTTGACCGTCCTTCTTAATGGAGCGATTGCCACGAGTACCTGGCGATCGTAGCAGTCTTTTATCTTGTTCACTGCGTCCTGCCAGCGGGCGTATCTCCCCCAGATGGTCTTTTCTTCTTGCTTCCGCGTTTCACGCACGATCTTTGACAGACGGTATCCCGATCTCTATATTATACGCAAATAAAAATCACTATCATTGTTATTAATATTAGCTCCGGGATCAAAATATCATGCAAAAGTCTGCCTTTCATTTGCGCAAGCTATCCAGTGCGGTAGCGCTTGCGTCTCTTATGACGCCTGCGTATGCCACAGCTCAGCAAGCCGAATCCGCTAGTGACGTCGAGCTGGAGTCTATGCGGGTCATAGGTACCGCGATGGATGCAATGGGCTATATCGAAGCGGAAAAACAGCCAAGCGTAGGTAAACTGGACGTGCCGTTAAACGAGCAGCCGTTCTCTATGTCGGTGGTGGATGAGCAGTTCATGCAGGATACCGGCAGTAAAACGATTCAGGATGCGCTGCTTTATACGCCCGGTGTCTACGCTGGTAATTACGGCTTTGACACGCGCATCGACGGAGCCTCGGTGCGCGGTATCGAAGCCGGTCGCTATCTGGACGGCCTGCGCCAGATTTACGGCTCCTACAACTCAGTGCGTACCAACCCCTATGCGCTGGAGAGCTTGGAAGTGCTGAAAGGGCCGTCGTCGATGCTCTACGGGCAGGCGGATCTGGGCGGCATTATCAATGGGGTATCCAAGCTGCCTGAAGAGGAGCGCCAGGGCGAGGTCTGGGCGCAGTACGGTTCGCACAACCGCAAACAGCTTGCCGTGGATGTTACAGGCGCCGCCGATGAGGACGGCAAGCTGCTCTATCGGCTGGTGGCCTTGCAGCGTGATAGCGACACTCAGGTGGATCACGTCGAGGACGATGGCTATGTGGTCTCACCCTCACTGACCTGGCGGCCGAGTGATGACACCGAAATCACGCTGCTGGTTAACCGCCAAGAAAATGAAGGTCAGGTATCGGCCCAGTTCCTGCCCCAGGCGGGGACGCTGGAGCCGGGTTCCCAAGGCTTTATCGGCTCCGAGCGGTTTGTTGGCGAGCCGGGCTGGGATCGCTATGATCGCGAAAAAACCGAGACCACGCTGTTCTTCGACCACCAGTTGAACCGGGACTGGGCGTTTTCCGCCACTGCGCGCTATACCGATTCCAGTACCGAAACCCGCGAGCACTGGGTCGACATTCCAAGCGTGCCCGATGCCAACGGCGAGGTTTCACGGACCATTTTTACCGCCGATGCGGAAACGCAAATATTCAATGTGGATGCGCGTCTGGACGGCAATTTTGCGCTCGGCAATACCCAGCATAATCTGATCGCCGGTATCGACCGTCAGGACGCCCGCTGGGAGCAGGATAATTATGCATCGGTCCCCGGGGGCGGGGGCAACATTGATATTTATAACCCTCAGTACGGTGATTTACAGTTGGACTCGCTAAATCCATCAGACCGTCCCGATAATGAAATCGAGCAGGTAGGCATCTACCTGGCGGACCATATCGAGGTCGGCCCGGTGGTGGTGTCGGCGGGGGTACGCCATGATTGGGCGGAAAACCGCGAGTTGGCGGTGTCCGGCCCTGACTCGGTCAGCGACCAGGAAGCCACGACCGGTCGCCTGGGGCTGATGTATCGCTTTGATAACGGCCTGTCCCCTTATGTGAGTTATTCCGAAGCTTTCACCATGAATCTGGGCAACGACGGCACCGCCAATCCCAGTGCGCTTGAGCCCACCACCGGTGAGCAAGAAGAAGCGGGCATCAAGTACTTGTCACCGGATAAGTCGCTGGCCATCAGCGCCGCGTATTTTGATATTATGCAGGAAAACCGGGTCAGCGACGGGGTGACGCCCGGTGGCGTCGAGCAAAATGGCGCGGTGATCGATGGCTGGGAACTGCAGATCAACAAGCGTTGGCAGGACTTCGAAACCCAGTTGGGCTACACCAACATGAATGCCAATAATGACAGCACCGGCGAGCGTCTGTCCGCCGTGGCAGAAAAGCAGGCATCGTGGTGGAACAAGCTGTACGTCGGCAATAACTGGCGGTTAGGCGCTGGTGTGCGTTATATCGGTGATAACGTCGGCTCGGGAGGTGCGCCTAAGGTGCCGTCTGAGACCTTATTTGACGCTATGATCGGCTATACAGTTGGGCAGTGGGATCTAAGTCTGGATGCCAAAAACCTGACCGATGAAGAATTTGTCTCCTGGTGCCGTTACGAAGGCGGTGACTGCGGCTACGGCGAGCGGCGCAACGTGACGGCCAACGTGCGCTATCAGTTCTAGCTATTTGTTGAACGAGGGAGTGATGCTTAAAAGGGCGACGTATGTCGCCCTTTTTGCGTTAGCTGGACGGCTTTTTGACTAGGAGGGCGACGAGCCGGCGGACAAGGGGTAACACAAGGTTGATGACCGGAAAGGCGACGATAAAAGCAAACAGCCAGGCTTCCAGCCAGATCATCACTATGCCGTCGACAAGGCCGATATTGTAGAGCGTAATCACCAGAGACATAACGCCTGACATGAACAGCGCCATCAAGAAAGTAAACAGCAGCTGGCTATATTTAGGGTCAATCATGACGTCCCTCTTTATGCGGCTAAGCTTATACACGGCATGATGCAAAACGGCCCGCGATGGGCCGTTTGCGATAACGCTCGTTAATGCAAGAGCGCCATTATTGCTTGTCTTGGGTGCGCAGTTCAAAGTCGCTGGCATCATGACGCTCATGTAACTGCTCATGGGGCTCGCCCCAGGTGCGGTTGACCATGCGGCCCCGCTTGACGGCCGGACGATCATCGATCTCTTCGGTCCAGCGGATGACATTTTTGTAGGTGTGCGCTTCCAGGAACTCGGCCGCTTCGTAAACCCGGTTTTTGACCAGGGCGCCGTACCAGGGATGTATCGCCATGTCGGCAATGGTGTACGCATCGCCTGCCATGAAGCGATTTTCGGCCAGGTGACGGTCGAGTACATCCAACTGACGCTTCACTTCCATGGTGTAGCGGTCAATGGGGTACTGGTAGCTCTCTGGTGCATAGGCATAAAAGTGCCCAAACCCGCCGCCCAGCATTGGCGCGCTGCCCATTTGCCAGAACAGCCATGACAGGCATTCGGTGCGTGCTGACGGGTCGCTGGGCAGGAAAGCGTCAAACTTTTCGGCCAGGTAGAGAAGAATCGCGCCGGACTCAAACACCCGCTGGGGAGGCGTGGTGCTGTGATCCATCAGCGCAGGAATCTTCGAGTTGGGGTTCACCTCGACAAAACCACTGCTGAACTGGTCGCCCTCGCCAATCTGGATCAGGTGGGCGTCGTATTCAGCGCCGCTAATGCCTTTTTCCAGCAGCTCTTCCAGCATTACGGTGACCTTGACCCCATTGGGGGTGGCCAGCGAATAGAGCTGCAGCGGATGCTTGCCGACCGGCAAGGCCTTGTCGTGGGTCGCACCCGCCGTGGGGCGGTTGATGTTGGCAAATTTGCCGCCGTTGCCGGGTTCCCATTTCCAGACGCGAGGTGGGGTGTAGGTGTTGTCGCTCATCTTGCCCTCCTGTCAATCAATGCAAACAATGCAAAGCCACCGCCAGGTGCACAAGCGGTGGCTGATGGTTCGCTAACTATCGACTTTATACCAGCGTCAAGGTGACGTCGATATTACCGCGCGTGGCGTTGGAGTAGGGGCACACCACGTGAGCTTTATCGACCAGCGTTTGAGCGACGTCTTTTTCAAGCCCCGGCAAGCTGATTTTCAGCTCGACTTCGATGCCAAAACCGGTGGGAATGGCGCCAATGCCGACGTGGCCGTCGATCTTGGTGGCGTCCGGAAGCTTCACTTTCTCTTGGCCGGCGACATGCTTGAGGGCGCCCAGGAAGCAGGCTGAGTAACCCGCCGCAAACAGCTGTTCGGGGTTGGTGCCGTCACCGCCCGGGCCGCCGAGTTCCTTGGGCGTGCTCAGTTTGACGTCCAGCGCGCCGTCAGATGACTTGGCATGGCCCTCACGGCCGCCGGTGGCGGTTGCATGGGCACGGTAAGCAATTGTTTCGATCGACATCGTCAAAACTCCCTCAATGGCTCGATAATTGGGTTCACCCAACCTGTACATAGCGTTGGCGTGAGTAATAATTTAGTGCAGCTTTAGTTTGCGCGCAAGTTAAATGCCCAAAATATTGATCCCTACCATGGCTCCGGGCTACTGATGGTTGTGTAACTTATCGCGCAGTTTGACGAGGTCGTTTTTAAGCTGGGCCAGTGCTTCGATGGACTGTTCGCTGGCGTTGACCACGCAGCTGGGAATGTGGCGCGCCTGTTCACGCATGGCGCGGCCCCGCTCGGTAAGAAAGAGTTCTACTACCCGCTCATCCTGGCGGCTGCGCTGTCGGCGCAATAGCTGGTCGGCTTCCAGGCGTTTGAGGAGCGGGGTGACCGAGCCAGGATCAGTGAGCAACCGCTTGCTCAAGGTACTGACGGTAATGCCATCTTCCTGCCATAGCACCAGCATGGCGAGGTATTGTGGGTACGTGAGGCCTAACTCTCTGAGCAGCGGTTTATAGACCTTGGTCATCATCAAGGAAGTGGAGTAGAGCGCGAAACAAAGCTGGTTATCGAGTTCAAGCTCGCTGCAGGTCGGGGCGTCGGCCATGAAGGCTCCCTAACAAAATGCGTGCCCCTAATGTAGCGTGATCGACCGTCAGGTGGCTAGCGCTCTATACCTTGGTCGTAATTTATCCGATTAGCTTTGACAGTGTGCAGGCAGGTGGCTAATGTTCGCTTATCGAATGTTACCGGTAACAAAGCGGCGTTAATCGTTGGTGACCGGTAACTTTCCCTCGATAGCGATGGCTGTCTTCGCTATCCACCAAGATGATCAACAACAACGACTCGATTGGAGACACTTCATGACCGCAATTTGGCGCAACACGCTGACCCTGGTTGGAGCGACCACGCTGACAATGGGCATGGCTCATGCTCAAAGCCCTGAACTATCCGACCCGCCGGAGATTGATGGCGACGTAGTGGGTGATCATGGCTCCCTCACCCTGCGCATGGGCATTGGCCTGTCGGAGAACTCCCCGCAGTATATTTCCAGCCAGTATTTCGGCGAGATTCTTGAGAAGCGCACCGATGGGCGTATCACCGTCAACGTTTTCCCCAACAGCCAGTTGGGCGACGACGTACAAATGCTGGAAATGCTGCAGACCGGCACGCTGGATATGACCTATCCCTCGAGCTCGGCCGCCACCAGCTACGTCGAAGAGCTTGCCGTGTTCGACCTGCCATTTTTGCTGCCTAGTCGTGAAGCCGCCGTTGAAGTGCTGCAAAGCGATGTGGCAATGGAATTGCTGGAAGGCTTTGAAGACTCCGGCCTGAAACCGCTGGCCTTTTCCGAGAACGGCTACCGCCAGCTTTCTAACAGTGACCGTCCGATCGAGACACCGGAAGACGTTGCGGGCCTTGATGTACGCGGCCTGAGCGTTCGCACCATGGAAAACCCGGTGCACCTGGATATCTGGGAAACCCTGGGCGCCAACCCCACGCCGATGGCGTTTGGTGAGCTTTTCTCAGCGATGGAGCAAGGCGTTGTCGACGGCCAGGAAAACCCCTGGAGCACCATCCTGACGTCCAACTTCCACGAAGTGCAGGATTACGGCACCGAAACCCGCCACGTATACACGCCGTTCATCATGATGCTGTCTGAGCGTACCTGGGACAACATGGACCCTGAGTATCAGGAGCTGGTGATGGAAGCGGCTCGCCAGTCAGCCGAGTATGAAATTCAGCTGTCCGCCGAGTACGACGAATGGTCTCGCGAGCAGCTCGAAGAGCGTGGCATGGAAATTACCCGCCTGGACGACGAGCAACTGGCGGCCTTCCAGGAAGCCGTTCAGCCGGTATACGAAGAGTGGGCGCCGCGGATTGGTGAAGACCTGATCGAAGACATCCAGGCGATCGTCGACGACAGCACCGAATAACCCCCTCCCTCCAGCAAGTGATCGGGCAGGCCAATTGGCCTGCCCGAGTTGTCAGTACCCTCGGAGTTACCATGACGACCTCGCATACCAACCCCGTGATTGAAGATCCTTCGGTGTACCTGGACGACCCCAATCGTAAACAGTTGGAGCTTGATACCGACGCCCGGCAGGGGCCGGCCGTATTTCGCTGGATCACCCTGGGGATGGAATATCTCATCGCAGCGCTGCTGGTGGCATTGATTGTGGCGGTTTCAAGCAACGTGATCGGCCGAGCGGTATTCAACAATTCGGTGCCCTGGGCGGACGAACTGGCGCGCATGCTGTTTATCTGGCTGGTGTTTGTAGGGTCTGCTGCAGCCTTTGCACGTTATGAACATATTGCGGTGGATGCATTGGTGCGTCGCTTACCAATGCGTTTTGCTCACGTGCTGTATTTTCTCCAGCATTTGATCATTACTGGGTTGATGGGCGTCATGCTGGTGGGTGGGTTCCATGTTATGGCGAGCTCCACTGGCCGTTCTGCTATTCTCGGCGTACCTTCCAGCTTGGTAAGCCTCTCGCTGGTGCTGTGCGTTTTATTTATCGCTGTGGTGTCGATATGGAGGATGTGGGTCAGTCTTCGCATCATTCGCCAGCCAGGGCAGGGGGACTAAGTCATGCTATGGATTTTTCTAGCAATCTTGTTGATATCTATAGTTTTAGGTTTGCCGATAGCGTTCGGGCTAGGAGTGGCGGCTGTAGTGATGGCAGTCATTTCTGATATCCCACTGTCAATTATGATCGAGCAGTCGATTCGTGGCGTAAATAGCTTTCCATTACTGGCGATTCCTTTCTTTATTCTCGTGGGTGAAGTGATGAGCCAGGGCGGCATCGCGCGCCGTTTGATGGAGCTTGCCGGCGCCCTGGTGGGCTTTATGCGTGGCGGCCTGGGCCAGGTGGCGATCACCGGCTCGATGTTCTTTGGCGGCATCAGCGGCTCGGCGGTCGCCGATACGGCGGCCACCGGTGCCATGATGATCCCGTCGATGAAGCAGCAGGGCTACACGGCCGCCAATGCCACGGCGATCAATACCGTGTCGTCGGTGATTGGCATTATTATCCCGCCGTCTATTCCGCTGATTCTCTATGGCATTGTCACCGAGACCTCAATCAGCCGCCTGTTTATTGGCGGTATCGTGCCGGGGCTATTGATAGGTTTTGCGCTAATGGTGACGACGTTCATCATGGCCTCTAAAGATGGTGGTGGGGTGCGTCAATTCCGTTGGGACGTACTTTGGAAAGCCTTCAAAGATGCCTGGTTGGCGCTGGTGCTGCCGGTGATTGTGATTGGCGGCATTATTGGCGGGGTCTTTACTGCCACGGAGGCCGCTGTCGCTGCCTTGCTATACGCGCTGGCGATTTCGCTATTGATATACCGCGAGTTCAGTTTTAAAGAATTAGGCGGCATGTTGATCCGCACTGCGCGTTTGACGGGGATGGTGATGATGCTGCTGGCGTTTGCCACCGTTATCGCCTGGTTTTTAACCATTAACATGGTGCCGCAAACCCTGGTCACTCAGGTGCAGGCGATTACCCAGGACCCGTTTTTGTTACTGCTGATTGTGGCGGCGTTGCTACTGCTGGTCGGCTTTGTGATGGACCTGACCCCAGCCATGGTCATTATGGCACCCATGCTGGCCCCGATTGTGACCTCGGTGGGCGTAGACGCGGTGTACTTTGGCGTGCTGATGGCGTTTGTGTTGGGTATTGGTCTATTAACGCCGCCGGTGGGCACCTGCCTTTACGTGGGGTGTGGGGTTGGCAAGGTGTCAATGGAGTCCTTGGTACGTGCCATGCTGCCGTACTACGCCGCGTTACTGGTCGTACTGGTAATACTGATTGCGTTTCCTGGCGTGGTAACCTGGCTCCCTGATCTCACTGCTGTGCGCGGCAACTAAGAGGAGGGGCAGTGTGGAAAACGCTTCTCAACGTATTCTGGTCATGGGCGTGTCGGGCGCCGGCAAATCACATATCGGACAGCAGTTGGCAGCAGCGCTTGGCGCCCCCTTTATTGACGGCGATGATCATCATTCGCCCGCTAATGTGGCCAAGATGGCCAGCGGCAAACCGCTCAACGATGACGACCGTCGCGAGTGGCTCGATACGCTTGCCGACCTGTTTGCCGACTATCATCGCCAGGACCGTTCGGTGGTGATTGCCTGCTCGGGGCTGAAAAAACGCTACCGTGATCGGCTACGCGCAGGAGACGCGGGGCTTCGGATTCTGTATCTCGAAGGCAGCCGCGAGCTGCTGCGCGAGCGACTAACCGAGCGGGCGGACCATTTCTTCAAGGGTGACGGCATGCTGGCAAGCCAACTGGCTGACCTGGAGCCACCCGAGCCATCGGAAGCGGTCAGCCTGTCGATTGCGTTAACACCCAGCCAGATTGTGCACGATTTTCTGGCCGCACTGCCTGCCTCAACCGAGCCCCCCTACTAAGCGGGTATCGCTCTGGGGCCAAGGCTTCGTTAGGCTAAGGCCCCCCGACACAGGTTGTAGAAGGCACCTCGTTTGAAGAAAAAACGCCCTACGCTACAAGACATTGCTGACCGCGTTGGGGCCACCAAAATGACGGTGAGCCGCTGCCTGCGCGATCCCGACACCGTGTCGGAAGCTCTGCGCGAGCGCATCTTTTCGACTGCCGAACAGATCGGTTACATCCCCAATCGGGCACCGGACCTGCTCTCCCGGGCGACCAGCCACTCCATAGGCGTGCTGGTGCCGTCGCTTACCAACCAGGTATTTGCCGACGTCATCGTCGGCATCGAAGCGCTGACCGAGCCGGCCGGATATCACCTGATGCTGTCCCACTATGGCTATAGCCCTGAATTTGAAGAGCGCAGCCTGGCCTCGTTGCTGTCCTACAATGTAGACGGCGTGATTCTTTCCGACCGCGAACACACCGCCCGCAGCGTGCGAATGCTGGAAACCGCCGGTATTCCAATTGTCGAGATCATGGATACCCGTCAAGCGCCGCTTCAGCAGGCGGTAGGCTATGACAACGTCAGCGCAGCCTTCGATATGGTCAGCGAGATGATCCGCCGCGGTCGGCGGCAGATTATCTACCTCGCCGTCCGCCTGGACGAACGTACCCGTCAGCGTGAGCAGGGCTATCGCGACGCCATGCAGGCCCATGGGCTTGCGCCGGTGACGCTGTACAGCACCCAGCGCTCGTCGTTTACCGTGGGCGCTGCGCTGCTTGAGCAGATCATGGCCGACTACCCCTCCGCTGACGGTGTCTTCTGCACCAACGATGATGTCGCGGTAGGGGCCTATTTTGAATGCCTGCGGCGCGGGGTCACGGTGCCCGAGCAAATGGCGATTGCCGGCTTTCACGGCCACGACGTTGGCCAGGCCATGACCCCGCGCCTGGCCAGCGTGATCACCCCTCGCCAGGCGATTGGCGAGGTCGCTGCCGAGGCGCTGCTGGCGCGTATCAACGGCCAGCCCGACGAGCGCAGGGTGATCGACCTGGGCTATGCCATCGAAACGGGTAAAACGCTCTAGGCCGCGAGCGTCTGGCGCATCGACGCGCAACTGGCTACAGTTATTTTTTCTTTGCATCGAGGCGCGCTTGTGAACATCTCAGAGCTCAACGTTTATCCGGTAAAGTCGCTGCAGGGCATTACTCTGGAGCACACCCAGCTACATGAGCATGGCTTGGCCTGGGATCGCCGCTGGATGCTGGTCGACGGCCGCCAGCGGTTTGTGACCCAGCGTCAGATACCGGCGCTTGCGACCGTAGGCGTTGCGCTCAGCGATGATGCTTTAGTGCTCTCGCATCCCAACGTCGAACCGCTGGCTGTCCCATTGGCCGAGCCTGAGGGTAATCTTCGTCTGGTGAGCGTTTGGGACGACCACTGCAAGGCGTTGCCTGAAAGCGCTGAGGTTTCGCGCTGGCTGGAGGCGGCGCTGGGCGCATCGGCCAGCGGGCTTAGCCTGGTGCGCTTTGCCACCGACTTTCAGCGAAGCGTCGAGGAGGACTTCCTGGCCGGGGGCGCTGCCCACACCTATTTTGCCGATGGGTATCCGTTTTTGCTGACCACCACCGGGTCGCTCGCGGCCCTGAACGAGGCATTGGTGGCTGGGGGCCATGAGCCGGTGCCGATGAGTCGTTTTCGGCCCAATGTGGTGATCGAGAGCGACACCCCGTGGGCCGAAGACCGCTGGGAAACCCTTGCCGAATCCACTGGAGCGTTTCAGTTTGCCCTGCGCAAACCCTGCCAGCGCTGCAAAATCACCACCATCGATCAGCAGACAGCGGTCATTCAGGAACCGGCCGAACCGCTCAAGACACTGCTTGCGCTGAATACCCAGCCGGCCTTGAAGGGCGCGCATTTTGGTCAGAACGCGACGCTGCTCAAGGGAGACGGGGCGGTTATCCGGGTGGGGGCGGCGCTTGAGGCACGCGAGCGCGACGCCTGAGGCGGATCAGGCGGGTCGCAATCGCCGTGCCCAACAGCGTGATCAGCATGCCGGCGATCACCTGCAGGCTGAGCGTTTCGTCGAGCAGCAGATAGCCCCAGAGCAACGCGCTGACCGGCACCAGGAACGTCACCGTCGAGGTGGCGGTGGCGCCTGCGCTGGCGAGCAGGCCAAAGTACAGCAGGAACGCCAGGGTCGTGCTAAGCATGGCCAGCGCCAGGGCATTGCCCCACGCCAGCGGTGAGATGGGGTCGCTTGGCCACCACAAAAGCCCCGGCACCAGCAGCACCAGGGCCGACATGGCGCTGCTGCCGGCGGCCAGGACCCGGCTGGGCAGATGGCTCAAACGGGTCTTGGAGTAATTGCCGGCAATCCCATAGCAGAACGTGGCGCCCAGCACGGCAAGAATAAACCAGCCGTCGCCGCCGACCGCGAAGTCGAGCCGATCCGCTGACAGCACATAGACCCCCAGAAGTGCCAGCGCAAGCCCCAGGTATTGCTGGCGGATGATCGGAGTGGCGAAGAACAGCGCCCCGAGCAGGGCCGTGAAAATCGGCGTGGTGGCATTGATCAGCGAGGTGAAACCCGCTTCCAGGCGGGTCGTGGCCAGGGCCAGCAGCGAGAACGGCAGCACATGGTTGATGACACCCAGCAATAGCAGCGGGCCTTTGTGCTGCCAGATCAAACGCAGGTAGTGGAGGCTGAGTAGGAACGGAATCAGCAACAGCGCGCCCACGCCCATGCGCACCAGAATAAGCGGAATCGGGCCGAATTCGGGCACCGCCACGCGCATGAAAATAAAAGACAGGCCCCATAGAGAGGAAAGCAGCATCAATCTGAGCGCGTCTGCCGACGACATGGCGAATCCTTTCACGAAAGAGGGGGCTAAGGCTGACTAGCTTACGACCGTCTTCACGCCAATGGAACCTGACGTTGTCGGCAGGGCGTCAAAAATAAGCTACGCTGGTGAAGCAGCCGCAGACAAACCAGCGGCTCCATCAACAACCTGACATTTGACGCCGAAGGAGCTGTTCATGGATCGTAAAGCAAGCGCACGTTGGGAAGGTGGACTCAAGGACGGTCGTGGCAAGGTGGCCACGGAAAGTGGCGTGCTGGATGCAAGCTACTCGTTTAAAAAACGTTTTGAGGACGAAAAAGGCACCAACCCGGAAGAGTTGATCGGCGCCGCCCACGCCAGCTGTTTCTCGATGGCCCTGTCGATGGTGCTAGGGGAAAAAGACCTGACGGCAACGTCGATCAATACCACCGCCAAGGTAACGCTCTCCCAAAGCGACGCCGGGTTCGACATCTCGAAAATTCACCTGGACGTTGAGGCCGATATTGACGGCGCCGACGACGCGACTTTCAAGGAAGCCGCCGAGACGGCCAAGGCCAACTGCCCCGTCTCCAAAGTCCTCAACGCCGAGATCACCATGAGTGCAACGCTCAAGCACTGAGCCCGCTTCCCTGACAATGCGAATTGTCATTGAGCGTACAAAGTCCGCCTCTCAGGCGGACTTTTTTATAGCCGTTCACCAGGGTGTATCGTAAGGTCAGCGGGCCGGGTCCAGTACCCCGCCCAGCGACGCATTGCGCCGGAACCAGCCGGCAATGCTGGCGCGGGGCTTCAGGGTGGGCAGCACTTCGTGGGGAATGGTCTCCGACAGGAAACACGCGAAGGTACCGGCCTCGGGCACCACACGGGCCACTTCCCGGCTGGGGTCGTCAGGGTGGTACAGCACCATTTCGCCGCCGCCATCCGCGGGCCAGTCAGGGTTTAGATACCCTACGGTTGAGATCACGCGGTTGGCGCGGCCACGAAAGCTGTCCATGTGACGCTGATAGAACGCCCCGGGCGGGTAATGGGCAAAGTGCGCCTCATATTCGAACAGGCCTAGAAACAGCGACTGGTTGAGGGCCTGCTGTAAGTCTTCCATGGCCATCAGGTAGCGACGCTGGGCTTCGCTTGCGCGGTCTAGCCAGTGAATGGCGTCGCCACGGATGTCCTTGCGCAGGTGATGTTGCTGGCCCCGGCCAATGCCCGCCTCATCGAGGGCGTTGTGGTCGGCCATGTGCAGCAGTTCGCGGTGAAGCGCGTGGCACAGGTCCTGGTCAATGACGCCTTGGCCGACGTACCAGCCTTGCTCGACCAGCGCATCGACCAGCGCCACCTGGGTCGCGGTGGATAGCACGGCAGACGATAAATTAACGCCTGGGGTCATTCGTTGGGTCTCGATGGCGTTGAATGAGGGGGCGAAGCAGCTGACGACGGGCGGGTGTGACGCGCCGGGTAATGGCGCAGCGCACCGGGCGGGCGCTGGTGAAGATCGATCGGCATGCCGAAGCCTTCCGCCAGCAGTTCGACGAGCATCATGGCCGACAGGCCCCAGATGACGTGGCCGTCGACCTGATAGCTCGGCACGTAATGGGCCACGCCGTCCACCGTGATAACGTCGGTATGGGTTCGCCGGTCGTCAAGAAAATGGTTCAGCGGTACCTCAAAAATCGCGTCCAGCTCGCCGGGATCCGCCACCAAAGGAAGGTCAGGCGGAATAATGCCCACCCAGGGGGTCACGCGGATGCCATGCAGCGAAATGACGTCGGACAACCGCCCCAGCGGGCTGACAAGCCCAGGGTCGAGGGCGATTTCTTCCTGGGCTTCGCGCAGCGCCGTGGCGTAAAGGTCACGATCATAGGCTTCGCGTTTACCGCCCGGAAAGGCGACCTGCCCGCTGTGAGTGCTGAGATGGTGAGCTCGCCGGGTAAACAGCAACGTGGGGGCGGGACGCTCGACAATGGGCAACAAAACGCCGGCCTCGGGCATGACAACGTGGTCCAGACGTTGAGGCGAGAGGTATTGCAGGCGTTTGCGAAGTGTCTCTAACATGGAGCATCCTTAAACGTTGTTTCCTTTTACCCAGCAGCCGTAGAGAAATCGCGATGAATTTTTGCAGCCAGTGTGGCAATAACGTCCGTTTTGCCGTTCCTGAAGGCGATGACCGCCCGCGCTACCTGTGCGATGCCTGCGGCACCATCCATTATCAAAATCCGCGCATCGTGGCCGGCACGTTACCCGTCAGCGGGACCAAGGTGCTGCTGTGCAAGCGGGCCATTTCGCCCCGCAAGGGCTACTGGACCCTGCCGGCGGGCTACATGGAAAATGCCGAAACCACCGAACAGGCGGCCACCCGCGAAACCCGCGAAGAGGCCTGCGCGGAGGTGGCACTGGCCAATCTCTACACGTTGATTGACCTACCGCATATCAATCAAGTCTATATGATTTTTCGCGCCGAGCTGACCGGTGGCTTCAACGCCGGGCCGGAAAGCTTGGAGGTGGCGCTGTTCGAAGAGCATGAAATTCCCTGGGAGGAGCTCGCTTTTCCCACCATCGAGCAAACGCTGCGTCACTTCTACGCCGACCGCGTGCGTCACGAGTATCCGTTGCATATCAGCGCGATTAACCCCGAAGACCGCGAGCGCTACGCCGGTAGCGCCTGATAAGCGGGCTATAAATCCGCCAGCGCCCACACATCGTAGGCCACCTCCTCGTAGGGATGGGCCAGCTTTAACGCGGCGATGGCGGCCTGGATACGGTCGTCCTCGCAGACCAGCTCGACTTTCAACTCGTCCACGTAGGTAAGCTCGCCGACCTCGCCGATGTGCGGGTCGGCGCCCTGAAGCGGGCGAAACTGACCCGTGCCGCGGGTCTGAAAACAGCAGGCCTCGTAATCGCCGATGCGCCCCGCGCCGGTCTCGAATACGGCTTCCTTGACGCTGTCAGCGTCCTCGGTGGGTACGAAAAATGCCAGTTTATACATAGGTTAACGCCTCCAGGTACCACCCGGTGTATGGTTGATATACCGTCATAGTAGCGAATAGACGACTTCTGGTCGTCCCGCCGACTTTGTATGATGACGATTCAACTCCCTGGGTAGCGAGCCGGTGAATGGATAAATTCGAGGTAAAAATCGACCAGGCGGCCAGAGCGGCATGGATGTCCTACGTCGGTGGCATGACGCAGGACGACATTGCCACGCAGTTGGGTGTCTCGCGGCCAGGCGTACAGCGGTTATTGGCCCTGGCCCGACAGGAAGGCTTGGTGAAGGTGCACATCGACCACCCTATCTCCACCTGCATGGCGCTGGGCAGCGCACTGCGCGAGCGCTTTGGGCTGGCCTACTGCGACGTGGTGCCCGCCGACACTCACGCTCCGGAAAGCGCCGCCTATTATCTGGCGGTGGCCGGCGCGGAACGCATTTCGCGGCTGGTGGAACGCAGCGAGCCGTTGACGCTGTCATTGGGCACCGGTCGCTCGGTGCGGGCCGCGGTCGAGGCGCTGAGTCGCATCGAGCGTCCTCAGCACCGCTTTGTATCGCTGGTGGGCAACGTCGCCCGGGATGGCTCGGCCAACCGCTACGATGCGGTGATGGTGCTGGCCGACAAAACCGGCGGCGAGCGCTTTCTGCTGCCGGCCCCGGTGGTGGCCGAGTCCCTCGATGAAAAACAGGCCATGCTCTCGCAGCGGCTGTTCAAGGCGATTGCCGATGTGGCTCGCGAGTCGGAGGCGGCGTTTATCGGCGTGGGGCGCATCGACCGTCAGGCCACGCTGTTTCAGGATCACTTCATCAGCGAAAGCGAACTCGACGAGCTATTGGGGCTGGAGGCGGTCGGCGAACTGCTGGGCTGGCCGCTCAACCGCCAGGGCGAGGTCATCGACTGTTCGATTACAAGGCGCGTCACCAGTCTGCCCCTCGAACGCTTTGGCAAGCATCTGATGGTTGCCATGGCCGGCGGGCGCGACAAGGCGCCGGCGATTCATGCTGCGCTGCGCGGCGGCTGGCTGAAGGGGCTGGTGACCGATGAGATCGCCGCGCGGCATATCCTCGATGCCGATGAGCGCGCCGCGGGCTGAGTGTATTGTTCGGCGGTGCAACATGCTGTTTTGCTAACAGATTAGCGTAAAGTCTAAGGGTCAGGGCTTTGCTTTTTTTTGCCTTACGTACGATCATTTGTTCGATAGCTGATCAATGAGATCAAATCGAACGATCAACGTCTGGCGACAACAATGCCAACACAAGCCAATAGGAGTGCTTTATGCGACTCGCGCGTCACTTACCTCTCACCAGTCTGGCGGCAGCCATCGCCTTCGCCGGCCAGGCCCAGGCAGAAACCGAACTGACCGTTGCGACGGTCAACAACAACGACATGGTCATCATGCAAAGCCTTACCGATGAATTCGAAGAGGCGCATCCCGATATCACCCTGGATTGGGTGGTGTTGGAGGAAAACGTGCTGCGTCAACGTATGACGACCGATATCGCCACTGAAGGCGGTCAGTTCGATGTGATGACCATTGGTACCTATGAAGTGCCGATCTGGGCTGAACGTGGCTGGCTGTCACCGCTTGACGACCTGCCCGACGATTACAACGAAGACGATCTGCTAACCTCGGTCCGCGATGGTCTTAGCCATGACGACACGCTCCACGCGCTGCCGTTTTATGCCGAAAGCTCGATGATGTATTACCGCAAAGATCTGTTCGAAGAAGCGGGCATCGAGATGACCGATGAGCCCACCTGGGAAGAAGTTCGCGAATGGGCGGGCAAACTGGACGGCATGGAAGACGGTCTAGCCGGTATCTGCCTGCGCGGTAAACCCGGCTGGGGCGAAAACATGGCGTTTGTGTCCACCTTGGTGAACACCTTCGGCGGCCGCTGGTTTGATGAGGATTGGAACCCTGAACTGAACTCCGATGCTTGGGTAGAGGCCATCCAGTTCTACGTTGACCTGCTTAATGATTACGGCCCTTCAGGTGCCAGCTCCAACGGCTTTAACGAAAATCTGGCGCTGTTCTCACGCGGTAACTGCGGCATGTGGGTCGATGCCACCTCAGCGGCGGGCAAGCTGTACGACCCAGATGAGTCAGAAGTCGCGGACAGCCTTGGCTATGCCCCCGCTCCGGTAGCCGAAACGCCTAAAGGCTCTCACTGGCTTTGGTCCTGGGCGCTAGCCATCCCGGCGTCGTCCGAAAACCAGGAGGCTGCGAAGAAGTTTGTTACCTGGGCGACCTCTGAAGAATATATCGAGCTGGTGGGTGAGACTGAAGGCTGGACCAGCGTACCTCCCGGTACGCGTAAATCGACCTACGAAGACGAGCGTTATACCGACGCCGCGCCGTTTGCCGACTTTGTGCTCCAGGCGATTCAGGAGGCCGATCCAACCGACTCAACTCTGGAACCCAATCCTTACATCGGTGTGCAGTTCGTCGGCATTCCTGAGTTCCAGTCGATTGGCACCCAGGTTGGCCAGACCATCTCTTCCGCGCTAACGGGTGATGTCTCGGTGGAACAGGCGCTCGACAGCGCCCAGCGTGCCACTGAACGCGCCATGCAACGGGCGGGTTACCTGGACTAACGCTGTTAACGCCTGAGCCGATAGGCTCAGGCGTCTTTCCTTGTGCTTTCTGGCAGGTACTTCCATGACTAAAACACGTGCTTCCGGCCGTACCGTCGGCGGGCTAAGAACGCTGTCGCTTCAAGCACCCGCTGTGACGCTCTTGCTGCTGTGGATGATTGTGCCGCTCGGCATGACGATATGGTTTTCGCTGCAGCGCTATAACCTGTTAATGCCTGAAGTGACTGGCTTTGTCGGGTTCGAAAACTACGAGTATCTAGTTACCGATCCGGCGCTATGGGCGGCGATGGGCAACACCCTGCTACTGGTCGGCTGGGTGCTGGCGATTACCGTGGTGGGCGGCACGCTACTGGCCGTGCTGTTTCAACAAGATTTCGCAGGGCGGGGCATTGCCCGCGTGCTGGCGATTTCGCCGTTTTTCGTCATGCCCACCGTCAGCGCCCTGGTGTGGAAAAACATGATGATGCATCCATCCAACGGGGTGCTGGCTTGGCTCGCGGAGTCATTCGGGCTGCCCGCGTTGGACTGGTTTTCGTCGCTGCCGTTAACCTCGATTGTGATTATCGTCGCCTGGCAGTGGCTACCGTTTGCGCTGCTGATCCTGCTCACCGCCATGCAGTCACTGGATGAAGACCAGGTCGAAGCCGCGCGTATGGACGGCGCTGGCCCCGTTGCCATCTTCTTCTTTATCACGCTGCCCCATCTCAAGCGTGCTATCAGCGTGGTGATCATGATCGAAATGATCTTCCTGCTGACCATCTTTGCGGAAATTTTTGTAACCACGTCCGGCGGGCCAGGGCTTGCTACGACGAACCTGGCCTATCTGATTTACATCCGCGCGTTGCTCGATTTCGACGTGGGTACCGCTTCAGCCGGTGGGGTAATTGCGATCATTCTCGCCAATATTGTCGCTATCTTCCTGGTCCGTATGGTGGCCAAAAACCTGGAAGACTAACCGGCACGTAAGTGTCTTAGGAGACTTGTTATGACAAGCTTACGTTCCTCTAACAGCGCGTCCCCGTGGCGCTCGGCCGCGAGTAAAAGAGTGCTGCTGGCGGTCTTCGGCTGGACGGTGGCGCTGGTGATTTTCTTCCCCATCTTCTGGATGATATTGACCGGCTTTAAAACCGAGTCGGCGGCGATTGCCGATCCGACGCTGATTTTTTCGCCCACCCTGGAAAGCTACCAGGCGGTGCAGGCGCGCTCGGGCTATGCACACTTCGCGCTTAACAGCGTCGTGGTCGCCTTTGGCTCGACGCTGCTGGCGCTTCTGATCGCCATTCCATCGGCTTATGCGATGGCCTTTTTACCGACCAAACGCACCAAGGGCACCCTACTGTGGATGCTCTCGACCAAAATGCTGCCGTCGGTCGGGGTGCTGGTGCCCATTTACCTGATTTATCGCAGCACAGGGCTTTTGGATACGCGAACCGGGTTGATCATCATCTATACGCTGATGAATCTGCCGATCGTGGTGTGGATGCTTTATACCTTTTTCAAAGATATGCCCAAAGACATTCTCGAAGCCGGCCGCATGGACGGCGCCTCAACGCTGCAAGAGGTGTTCTTTTTGCTGTTACCGCTGACCCTGCCGGGTATTGCTTCCACGGGGTTGCTGTCGGTCATCTTAAGTTGGAATGAAGCTTTCTGGAGCCTCAATCTCACCTCGTCCAAGGCGGCTCCGCTAACCGCTTATATTGCCTCGTTCTCAAGCCCCGAAGGGCTTTTCTGGGCCAAGCTGTCGGCGGCCTCGACGATGGCGATCGCGCCGATCTTAATTTTCGGCTGGTTAACCCAAAAACAAATGGTGCGCGGGCTGACTTTCGGTGCCGTCAAGTAAAGGAGTTTTCCTATGGCAACCTTACAACTGAATAATATTACCAAGCGCTTTGGCGACACCGAGGTCATCAAAGGCATTGATTTGGACGTCAATGACCGCGAGTTTGTGGTGTTTGTTGGTCCTTCTGGGTGTGGTAAGTCCACCTTGATGCGCATGATTGCCGGGCTGGAAAACGCCACAGACGGCGATATCTTGATCGACGGCCAGCGGATGAACGACGTGGGGCCTGCGGATCGCGGCCTCGCCATGGTGTTCCAGAGCTACGCGCTTTACCCGCACATGACGGTGGAAGACAACATGGGCTTTAGCATGCGCCTGGCAAAGGTGCCTAAAGAACAGCGCCGGGCCAAAGTGCTGGAAGCCGCCAAAATTCTGCAGCTTGAGCCGTTGCTCGACCGCAAGCCCAAAGCGCTTTCCGGCGGCCAGCGTCAGCGGGTGGCCATTGGCCGCGCGATTGTCCGCAACCCGAGTATTTTCCTGTTCGATGAGCCTCTCTCCAACCTGGACGCTGCATTGCGCGTGCAGATGCGCATTGAGCTTGCGCGCCTGCACGACGAACTCGACGCCACGATGATCTACGTGACCCACGACCAGATCGAAGCCATGACCATGGCGGATAAGATCGTCGTGCTGCGGGATGGGGTGGTCGAGCAGGTGGGCTCGCCCATGGCGCTATATCACCATCCCCAAAACCGGTTCGTGGCGGGCTTTATCGGTTCGCCCAAGATGAACTTTCTTGACGTCACGCTGGTTGAGGTTACGCCTAGCGGGGTGAGTATTCGGATGCCTGGCGGCGGCGAGCGCCAAGTGCCGGTAGACGGTCAGCACCTGAGTAATGACGCCGCCCTGGAGCTGGGTATCCGGCCCGAGCACCTGGTGCTTGACGAGCAAGGGCCGTTGGTCGGGCAAATACAGGTGCTGGAGCGTCTAGGCGGCCAAACCTCGCTCTACGTCAAGACGGACGAACAGCTCATCACCATCATGGCCGATGGCGATGTGGCGTACCGGGTTAACGATACGGTGCGCTTTGGCTTTGCCCCTGAGCGTGCTCACCTGTTTGACGCTGATGGTATGGCCCTGCCGAGTTTGCAGCAGCACCCGCTGGCTGGGCTCACACGCGGGGACAATCGCGCCAACGGAGAAAGCGCCTCGCCCGAGGCGTCCGCATGACGGCGCTGATCTTCGACTGTGACGGCGTACTGGTGGATAGCGAAGCGCTGGCGGAAGGCACGCTGATCGAGCACCTCAGCCGCTGGCTGCCAGATATCAATGTCAGCCAGTCGCTGGGCCAGGCATTGGGCATGACCACCGCCAATATCCTGCGTCACGTCGAACGGCTAAGCACCTATCCGTTACCCGCGAATGCCGCCGAGCGGGTCGACACCGCCATTGAGGCGAGGCTGGCCCGCGAGCTGACCGCCATTGAAGGGGCCGAGGCAGCCGTGCGTTCGATTACGCTGCCCAAGGCTGTGGTTTCCAACAGCCGGCGCTGCCGCGTGTTGGCATCGCTTGCGGGCACCGGGCTGGATGCGGCGTTTGGCGACGTGCCGATTTTTACCGCCGAACAGGTCGCTCAGCCCAAGCCCGATCCGGCGCTGTATCAGCTGGCGGCCTCGACCCTGGGTGAAGCACCCCAGGATTGCCTGGTTGTCGAGGACAGCGTGGCTGGCGTGACGGCGGCCACCGCGGCGGGGATGTGGGTGATTGGCTTTATCGGGGCCAGCCACCTGGATGACGGGCAAGCCGAACGCCTTCGCCAGGCCGGTGCCTGGCGCATATTGCCCCACATGCAAGGGCTAAGTGATCTGGTTGACGAATGGCAAGGGGTTATCAGCCTGGGAGGAGCAAATGAAGCTAACCAATAAGGTGGCCGTGGTGACCGGCGGCGCCAAGGGGATCGGGCTGGCGATCGCCCAACGCTACCTGGCCGAAGGAGCCAGCGTGGTGGTGGCCGATATCGATACGGCGGCGATTGACGAGGCGGTCAGCCAGCTGCGTCAGACGGTGGACACCGAACGGGTGTTGGGCGTTGAGCTGAATGTCTGCGATGCGGCGTCGATCGACGCGATGGTGGTAAAGGTTCGCGAGCGTATGGGGCGTATCGATATTTTGGTGAACAACGCGGCGGTGTTTGATATGGCGCCGGTGCTTGAAGTCACCGAGGCGAGCTTCGATAAGCAATTCGCCGTTAACACCAAAGGTATGTTTTTCACCCTGCAGGCGGTCGCCAAGGCCATGGTCGATCAGGGGCAGGGTGGCAAAATCATCAATATGGCCTCCCAGGCGGGGCGGCGGGGCGAAGCGCTGGTAAGCGTTTACTGCGCAAGCAAGGCAGCGGTCATCAGCCTTACCCAGTCCTGCGGGCTGGATTTGATCAAGCATGGTATCAACGTCAACGGTATTGCGCCCGGCGTGGTCGATACGCCGATGTGGAAAGACGTCGATGCCCTGTTTGCCCGCTATGAAAACCGTCCGCTAGGCGAGAAAAAACGCTTGGTCGGCGAGGCCGTGCCGTTTGGCCGCATGGGGACGCCGGAAGACCATACCGGGGCGGCGGTTTTCCTGGCTAGCCAGGACAGTGACTACGTAGTTGCCCAGACGCTTAACGTCGATGGCGGCAATTGGATGAGTTGATCTGCCATGACGACTGATCTTGACACCCTGAGCCGCCAGATTATTCAGGCGGCCACCGACCTGCCGCGCTACATGGTGGCGCTGGCAGGCCCGCCGGGGGCGGGCAAGTCCTATCGCAGCGAACAGCTTTGCGCGGCAATCAATCGCCAGGCGCCGGGGCAGGCCGGGGTGGTGCCGATGGACGGTTACCATTTCGATAACGCCGTGATCGGCGCGTCGCAGCTGCCGCTCAAGGGCGCGCCGCATACCTTCGACGTGGATGGCCTGCGCGTGGATCTGGAGCGCATCCGCCGCGCCGACAGGCCGGTTGCGGTGCCGGTGTTCGACCGTCCGCTGGACCTGGCGCGGGCCGGTGGACGGCTGATCACCACAGAACAGCGCATCGTGATCGTCGAGGGCAACTATTTATTGCTCGACCGCCCCGGGTGGCGTGACTTGCGGCCCTTGTTTGATTGGACGCTGATGCTCGACGTTGAAGACGACGTCCTCGTCCAGCGCTTGGTGGCCCGCTGGTTGGCCATGGGCCAAGACCGCGCTGGGGCCCTGGAGCGCACCCATCAAAAAGACATGCTCAACGCCCAACTGGTGAAAACGTGCAGTTTTTCACCGGATCAGTACTGGCGTTAGCCCGTCATACCCTAGGACTAACCTGGAGAGCGATAATGACCCAACTCAATAATCACAATGTGGGCACACTAGGCTCCCCCATTGCCACCCCCGACTATGACCGCAGCGCCGTCACCCCTGGCATCGTGCATATTGGTGTCGGCGGCTTTCACCGCGCCCATCAGGCCATGTACCTGGACGGCCTGATGAACCAGGGCGGAGCGCTGGACTGGGGCATCGTCGGGGTCGGCGTTATGCCGGGCGACAAGCGCATGCAGCAGGCGTTGGCCGCGCAGGATCATCTCTACACGCTGGTCGTTAAACACCCGGATGGCCAGTATGAGCCGCGGGTGATTGGCAGCATGGTCGACTACCTGTTCGCGCCGGAGGCCACCGAGGCGGTGATCGAGCAAATGGCCGACCCGGCGATTCGTATCGTGTCGTTGACGGTTACCGAAGGCGGCTACAATTTCCATCCGGTGACCGGCGAATTCGATCTGGATAACCCGCAAATACGCGACGACCTTAGCCATCCCACCCAGCCCTCATCCAGTTTTGGTCTGGTGGTCGAGGCGCTGGTACGCCGCCGCGAGCGGGGTATCGCTCCCTTTACGGTCATGTCCTGCGACAACATTCAAGGCAACGGGGAAGTGGCCAAGCGGATGTTCAGTGCCTATGCCCAGGCCCGTGATCCGGCGCTGGGTGCCTGGCTGGCCGAGGAAGTGGCGTTCCCCAATGCCATGGTGGATCGCATTACTCCGGTCACGTCTGAGACGGATATCAGCGAACTGGCGGCGCATTTCGGTATCGATGACGCCTGGCCGGTGGTGTGCGAGCCGTTTACGCAGTGGGTGCTGGAAGATCACTTCCCGCTGGGCCGGCCAGCGCTGGAAAAGGTGGGCGTGCAGCTGGTCGACGACGTGGAGCCCTACGAGTTGATGAAGCTGCGCCTGCTCAACGCCAGTCATCAGGCGCTCACCTACTTTGGCTATCTGGCCGGTTACCGCTACGCTCATGAGGTGTGTCAGGACCCTCTGTTCGTGGATTTCCTGCTCGGCTACATGCGCGAGGAAGGCTCGCCTACGCTTTCGCCGGTACCCGGCGTTGATCTTGAGGCTTACCGGTTGACGCTGATCGAGCGCTTTGCCAATCCGCAGATCAAGGACACCCTGGCCCGGCTGTGCGCGGAAAGCTCCGACCGGATCCCCAAGTGGCTGGTGCCGGTGATTCGTCAGCAGCTGGCGCATGGCGGCGAAATCCGCCGCAGCGCCGCGGTGGTGGCCAGTTGGGCCCGCTACGCCGAAGGCCGGGACGAGCAGGGCGAGCCCATCGACATCGTCGATCGCCTGAAAACCTCGCTGATGGAGATTGCCGCCCAGAACCGCACTCGGCCCACGGCGTTCGTCGAAAATCGCGAGCTGTTCGGCGATCTGGCCGACCAACCGCGCTTCCTGGCGGCCTATCTGGCGGCGCTTGCATCGCTGCACGATCGCGGCGCACGCGCTACGCTTGAGGATCTGGTCTCGTCCAAAGGAATTAAGTGATGTATATCGGCGTCGATTGTGGAACGCAAAGTACCAAAGTGGTGGTGGTAGATGTAGATCACGGCCTGATCCGCGGCGAGGCCAGCCGTCCTCACCATCTCGACGAAGGCGAGCACGGCCGCCGCGAGCAGGCCCCAAGCGAATGGTTGTCTGCCCTGAAGGGCGCCTTCTTTGAAGCCCTGGAGCGCGCGGGTGTCGACGCCGGGCAGGTGCGTGGTATCGGGGTTTCCGGCCAGCAGCACGGCATGGTGGCGCTGGACGCTGACGGTGTGCCGGTGTATCCGGCCAAGCTATGGTGCGATACCGAAACCAGCGCTCACAACAGCGATCTGGTTGCTCGCCTGGGCGGTGAAGCCGGCTGCCTGGAGAAACTCGGCCTGGTGCTGCAAACCGGCTATACCGCCTCCAAGGTGGCATGGCTGCGCGATCACCACCCCGATGCCTACGCGCGTATCGACAGCCTGTTGCTGCCCCACGATTACCTCAATTTCTGGCTGACCGGCAACCGCGTGACCGAAGCAGGCGACGCCTCCGGCACCGGCTACTTCGACACCCTGAGGCGCCGTTGGCGGCTGGATGTGTTCGCCGAAATCGCCCCCGAGCTGGACCCGAAGCGTGTGCTACCGCGATTGCTCGAGGCCCATGAGCCTGCCGGTGTGGTGCAAAGCGCTGTGGCCGCTGAACTGGGGTTATCTGATAACGTCGTGGTGTCTTCCGGCGGTGGGGACAATATGCTGGGGGCGATTGGCACCGGCAATATTACCCCGGGGTTGATTACGTTAAGCTTGGGGACATCGGGCACGGTGTGTGCGTATTCGCCTGCGCCGGTGGTCCTCGACAATGCCATGGTCGCCAATTTCTGCTCGAGCACCGGCGGGTGGCTGCCGCTGATCTGCACCATGAACGTCACCTCGGCGACCACCCGGGTGCGCGAGCTGTTTGGTCTGGATCTCGACGCCTTTGGCCAGCGCGTGGCGAGCGCGCCCATCGGCGCGGAAGGCGTGACCGTGCTGCCGTTTTTCAACGGCGAGCGGGTACCCATGCTGCCGGAAGCCTCGGCGGATTTCCTCGGCCTGACCAGTCTCAATACCACCCAGGCCAATCTGTGCCGGGCGGTGATGGAAGGGGCGACATTCGGGCTGCGCTATGGCCTTGAGCTGCTCGGTGATCTGACCGCCGGCGCCAGCCAGATTCGACTGATTGGCGGCGGCGCCAAGAGCGCGGTGTGGCGCCAGATGGTGGCGGATATAACCGATACCCAGGTGATCTGCCCCGAAATTACCGATGCCGCCGCGCTGGGCGGGGCCCTCCAGGCAGCGTGGTGCGACCAGCGAGCGTCAGGCGTTACCCTGGAAGCGCTATGTGAACGGCTGGTAACCTTGGATGCCCACTCCCAGGCGGACCCAGACCCAGCGCGGGTGGCGGCTTACCAGACGGCGTATGCGCGTTATTGCAGTGCGCTTCAACAGCGCCACGGCCACACTGATTAACAGACAGGTACGCGGTCAACAAGGAGATTTAGATATGGCTGATCAATTACAGCAGTTAAAAAAACACTCACTGGTGGTGGCCGATACCGGTGACCTGGAAGCGATTCGCCGCTACCAGCCGCAGGACGCCACCACCAATCCGTCGCTACTGCTCAAGGCGTTCAGCCTGCCGGGCTATCAGGCGATGATCGACGAAGAACTGAGCCAGGTGAAAGCCGCAGGCGGCGCGCGCGAGCAGCAGGTGCCCCACGCCGTGGACCGGTTGGCGGTGGCGGTAGGCAGCGAAATCGCCGCCGTGGTGCCGGGGCGCGTGTCCACCGAAGTGGCCGCCCGGCTGTCGTTTGATACTCAGGCAAGCATTGCCAAGGCCCACGAGCTGATCGAGCTTTACGAAGCCCGAGGCGTTGGCCGCGACCGCGTGCTGATCAAATTGGCGTCCACCTGGGAGGGCATTCGTGCCGCTGAGGTGCTGGAGCGCGAGGGCATTCAGTGCAACCTGACGCTGCTGTTCAGCGACGCCCAGGCCCAGGCCTGTTTTGATGCGGGCGTGTTTCTGATCTCGCCGTTCGTCGGCCGTGTTACCGACTGGTACAAAAACGCCACCGGTAAGGACTATGCGCCGGATGACGACCCGGGGGTCAAGTTTGTGCAAGGCGTGTGCGAGCGTGCCAACCAGGGCGGCTACGAGACGGTGGTCATGGGCGCCAGTTTCCGTACCACCGGCCAGGTGCTGGCGTTGGCGGGATGCCCGCGGCTGACGATTTCCCCGGCCCTGCTCGAAGAACTGGCCTCGACGGAAGGCCAAGTGACCCCGCAGATTGCGCCGCCTGGCGGCAACGGCAAGCCGTTCCCTGCGCTCAGCGAGGCCGACTTCCGCTGGGGGCACAACCAGGACGCCATGGCCAACGACAAGCTGGCGGAAGGGATTCGTCGCTTCCACGACGATCAGCTCGAGCTGGAAACGCTGATTGATCAGCGCCTGGGGTGAGTCGACGCAGGCCTGAACCGCCAGGCACAATGGATTGACCTTCAGCGCTCAGGAGCAGGTTGATGGAGTCAGCCCTCGCCGCGTTACTCGAATCGACCGGTTTAACCCACAAGGGTGGGTTGCAGCCGTTGAGCGGTGGCGATATCGCCGCCGTTTATCAGTTGGATACCGACCAGGGAAGCGTCGTCGTCAAGCACGATGAGGCAGATCGACTGCGCGGCGAAGCCGAAGCCTTGCGGGCGTTGAGAGGGGCGTGCACCCGATTGAAAGTGCCCCAGGTGCTGGGGCTGGCGGACGGCTGGCTGGTGATGGAGGCGCTGGATACGTCCGGCAAGCGCGATGAAGTTATGCTGGGCGAGGGCCTGAAAGAGCTGCATGCGAGCGTCGCCGAGCAGCATGGCTGGCACTGGGACAACGCCTGCGGCCGAACCCCTCAGCCTAATGCCCCGCTCAGCGATGGGCGCGCCTTTCAGCGCGAACGGCGGCTGTTGCCGCTCGCTGAGGCCTGCTTCCAGCGTGGCGTGATCGGCAAATCGCTTTTCGAGCGTATCGTACGTCAGGCTCACGCCCTGGAAGACTGGCTGCCCAACCGGCCCGCAAGTCTGGTGCACGGCGATCTGTGGTCCGGCAATGTGCTTTATACCCCCAGCGGCCCGGCCATCATCGACCCGGCGATCTACCGCCACTACCCGGAAGTCGATATCGCCATGCTGACGCTCTTCTGTTCACTGGGTGATGCCTTTTTCGAGGCCTACTGGAACGGCGACGCCCCGACCGATTGGCCGAGGCGTGAGGCGTTATTCCAGCTTTATCCGCTGCTCAACCACGTTCTACTGTTTGGCACGAGCTTTCGCAGCGGCGTGGAGCGCAGCATCGCTACGCTTGAGGCTTACCAGGACTTGTAGGGCAGGAATTTGCCGTTCAGGGTCAGCAGCACGCGATCCCCTTTGGGGTCTTCGATCTTATCCATTTCCATGGTGAAATCGATCGCGCTCATGATGCCGTCACCAAACTGCTCCTGTACCACATCCTTGAGCGTCTCCCCATATACGCCGACCACTTCGTAAAGACGATAGATGAAGGGGTCCTGGGGAATGGCTTCGTCCCACATCTTGGTAGGAAACGCCACCAGGGCATCAGCGATGTCGCCATCCACATCCAGCGTCGCGCAGATCTTCTTGGCGATATCGGGACTGGCGCTGTTCATGCCGTAGCAGGCTGATGCCACCCAGACCGGTGACATGCCCACGGCGCTGGCGATATCGTCCCAGCTCATCTTCTTGCGCGCTTTGGCGGCAAGCAGGGTGTGGCGCATCTCTAACTTATCCATAATGGTTCTCCTTTAACGTGGAGGGCCGATGGAGCCCTTTGGTTGCCGATAGGGCGTCGTTCAAGACAGGACCTTTTTGGGCTGGGTACGGACGTGAGTGGTGTAGAGCACCAGGCCCACAAGGGTCAGGCCGCCGACCAGGTTGCCCAGCACCGTCGGAATTTCGTTCCACATGATGTATTGATACAGCGTGAAGTCAGCGCCCATCAGCAGGCCAATGGGGAACAGGAACATGTTGACCACTGAGTGCTCGAAGCCAAGATAGAAAAACACGATGATCGGCATCCACATGGCCATGATCTTGCCAGAAACCGTGGTGGAAATGGCCGCCCCTACAACGCCCATGGACACCATCCAGTTGCAGAACATGCCGCGCAGGAAGAGCACGATCCAGCCCGCAAGCCCCGCGTCCTGGTAGCCCACGGTACGGCTTTCGCCGACTTCCATCATCTGGAGGCCCACCTCGTTGATTTCTTCAGTGCCGCCCATGGTGAAGTTCATGTAGCCAAACACGGCAATGAATAGGGCTCCCGCCAGGTTGCCAATGCCGACCAGGGCCCAGCACTTGAGCATGCGCGGCAGAGTGACGCCCGGGCGTTTGTCGAGCCAGGCGATCGGCACCAGCGTGAACACCCCGGTGAGCAGGTCGTAGCCCATCAGATAGAGCATGACAAAGCCAACGGGAAAGAGTAATGCGCCAATCAGGAAGTTGCCGGTCTGCGTCGCAATGGTGATGGCAAAAATAACCGCCAGCGCGAGGGTCGCCCCCGCCATAAAGGCACGAATGAGCGTGTCCCGGGTGCCCATATAAACCTTCGATTCACCCTGGTCGACCAGCTTAGTGACGAATTCACTGGGCATTAGATATGACATAGAGAGGTTTTCCTTCGTCATTTCGGTTAATTAACGCCGCGTTAAATAGTCCAGTGCTAATCCCTTGGCCTCATCTGGATATCGCAGGCACTTTTTCGCCTTCAGACAAGTGCATTTGCTATGCCAACTAGCCGATTAAGCAAGAGGTTAACTTTTAAAAAGCCGCTAAATCAGTGTGTTAAATAGTTGCATGACGATTCGCAGGATACCCAGGGACTGGCGCTTGTATAAGATTTAGACGATGTTCGGCGCAAAACTGCACCACCTAGTGGCGCCTGGTAAGTAGGCGCCCCGTCATAATGCATTAAGTCCTTTGGGCGCGTAGCTGGCGCCTTGCTGACGCTTTTTGACGAGTGGCTCTGCGCCTTGGAGCAAGGGCATTGCACTCTTTTGGCTCAGGCCGTTCAGAGGCTGGCGTTGGGCGTTGACTGGTTCTTGTACAAGCGTTGAGAGTGAGCTGGAAGTTAAATTGACGGACGGCAAAGCGGGTGCTAATTTACATTCATAAATGTATGTTATGGCGCGTTTTTCTGCGCCATGATACCCGGCGAACCAACGACAGCCCGGCACTGTAACGGCGGTTGATTCGTCCAACGCTAGCGTCAAGGAAGACGGCCTGCGACTGTCAAAGGCATTGCTTCCTACCGCTATTAGAGTATTGGGCTCCACCATGACATCGAGACGATTGGCTATGCCACTTTCAGCATCGCGTAGGTTCCGCCCGCTGGGGCGAGCGGCTGCATTATCCACGTTACTCATGGTTGCTTCGGGCAGCGCCGTCGCACAGTGGGAAGGAAGCGTTGGCGCCGGTGTGTTCAGCATGCCCGAGTATTTGGGTAGCGACGACAACGAAACGCGCGCCTGGCCGAGCGCCAGCGTTACCTACGGCGATACTTTCTATGCCAGCGTGCGCGATGGCATCGGCTGGAATATTTTCCGCCAGGGCAACTGGGCGGTTTCACCGTATGTCAGCTACCTGTCTGGGCGCGATAATGACGGTGAGCTACGCGGGTTGGACAAAGTGGATGATTCGGCAGCGCTGGGGGTTCGCGCCCGCTATTCAGACGGCCCCTGGGGGCTTGAAGCCGCCACTCGAGCCCCGCTGGGCGGTGATATAGACGGCTTTGACGCCGAGCTCAAGGCCAGCTGGCGGACCATGCTGTCCGAACAGATGGCTTTTTCCGTGGGCCCGGAGCTGACCTATAGCAGCGACGACTGGACTGACGATATGTTTGGCATCTCGCCGGACGAGAGCGCCCGCTCCGGGCTTGCTGTCTATCGACCCAACGATGGCTACTTCCGCATGGGCCTGACCAGCAGCCTGAGCTACTACCTGACCCGCGACTGGTCGGTTACCGGCCTGCTGGGCATCACCCGGTTAACGGGCGACGCCGCTGACAGCCCGATCGTCGACGACGTGGGTAACGAGACCCAGGTCATGGGCGGCGCGCTGATCAACTATCACTTTTAACCCGTTTATCATTTTTAATCGCGCTGGTTAACAAGACGATGCCACCAATCGCTGAGCCACTGCCCTGGGCGAGTGGCTTTGACGGGAGTAATCCCGGCGTGGCGGGTCAGGAAGCGTTTGAGCGGCACCACCTGCTGGGCATTGTTGAGCATGGGCGCGTGGCCGCAGCCCGCCGCCTCAAGGGTTTCCAGGTGGGGCTGGTTTTGCTGCATGCGCGTGACGCTTGCGGCCAGCAGAAGCTCAGAATGCTCACCGCGAATGACCATCAGCGGGCAGCGGATACGCTGCCAGTCGCTCCAGGTGTCGCGGGGCGTATCGTGGACAAACTGCTCGCCTATGCGCGGGTCGTAATGAAAGCTCCAGCTACCGTCGGGCAGGCGTCGGGCACTGCTGAGCGCCATGTGCTCCCACTCGTGACGGGAAAGGCGACCAAACCCCTGGTAGTGCTGCTCGAGGGCCTGTTGCAGTTCACTGAGCGTGGAAAAACGCTTAAGGACACTAAAGTAGGTCGCCATTTCCGCCAGCGTCTGGCCGTTCAGTTCGGGCCCCACATCGTTGAGTACCAGGCAGCCAATTCGCTGGGCGGTGGCGTCATCCGCCGCCAGCAGCATGCCCAGCAAGCCGCCCATCGAGGTGCCGATCCAGTTGGCGCGTTCGATGCGGTAGTGATCGAGTACCGCCAACGCGATCGTCACATAATGGCTATATAAGTAATCATTGGCAGGATACATCGACCAGCTGGAAAGCCCGCGTCCTGGGGTATCGGGGGCGATGACCCGCCACTTTGGCCCCAGCTGACGGGCCAGGGAGGCAAAATCGCCGCCGTGCCGGGCAAGCCCATGCCAGGCAATCACGGTGTTGGGCGCGTCGGGGTGCCAGATACGCACGGCGATTTCCAACTGGCGGACGTTAATATAGTCGATGCGATCCATGGCGGGCCTCAGAGAGTCGAATATTGCTGCGCAGCATGATGCCGTACAGCATAGTTGAGGAAAACCCGTTGAGTAAAACGGGTTTGCACGGTGTCGCCTCTGGGTCGCCGTGGCGAAAAGAAATAGCAACGTAAACTGAAAATCAGCTCAGGGTCTGGTATCGCCAAAAAAACATGCGACAATGTATGTAAGTACCCAGACCGCTCTATTTATGAGGAAAACGCTATGCTGCGACGCCCTTCCACGTCGGCTTTGAAGACCCTTCGTCCCTTTACGGCGCAGCGTAAGCTGCTTCCCGCGTTAGTGCTTTCGCTATGGGCGATGCCCGCTTGGTCGGCAGACCTGCTCACCATCACCCGCGATGCGCTGGAAAACAATGCCGAATTGAGTTCGGCGCGTTCGGAAAGCCAAAGCGTCGAAGCGGGGCGGGACGTCGCCCGTGGCGACCTGCTGCCCCAGGTGAATGCCTCGGGCAACGTGGCGCACAACCGCCAGTATGAAAGCCAAAGCGGCACCCAGGCCGGACAGGCGGGGGATGGCACAGGCAACACCGCCGGCAATGACGACCCTTTCAATAGCGTCAGCCTGACGCTTGAAGCCTCGCAGGCGCTGTTTGACGCGCGCAACAGCCGCGAAGTGACGCAAGCCGAGCGGCAGATCGACCAACAGGTCTTCGTGCTGGCGTCCACCGAGCAGCAAGTGCTGATCGACGTGGCAACGGCGTACTTCGATATTTTGCGCGCCAATGACATTCTCGATGCCCGTCTGGCTCAGGAACGCGCCATTGGTCGCCAGCTCGAACAGGCGGAAGAGCAGTTCGAAGTTGGCCTGATTGCGATTACCGAAGTCGAGGAAGCTCAGGCGAGTTTCGATCAGTCCCGCGCTGAGCGAATCGCAGCGCAGAGCGATTTGCAGGTCAGCTTCGAAGTGCTCGAACGTTTGACCGGCCAGCGCTACGCCAGTATCGAGGCGCTGAGCGACGACTATCCCATCGCTCCGCCGACGCCCGCCGATCGCGACGAGTGGGTCGGCCTGGCCGTAGAGAATAATCCGCTGGTGCTCGCCGAGCAGGCAGGCGTCGAGGTTTCTCGCAGCGGCGTTGGTATCTCCGAAGCCCAGCGGTTACCCACCCTTGAGGCCTTTGCGAACTACCAGTATGCCGACAACGACATCGACGGTGTCGAGGGCCATGACTCCTCAAGCCAGATAGGCCTGAGCGCCAACTTGCCACTGTATACCGGTGGCAGTACCCAGGCCGGCATCCGCCAAAGTACCTATCAGTTGGAAGCCAGTCAGTACGATTTTGAAGCCCAGCGCCGCGACACCGTTCAGCAGGTACGCTCGCTGTACACCCAGGTCAGCAACGACGTATCCACCGTGGATGCCCGTGAGCAGGCCATCGTGTCCAACCAAAGCGCGCTGGACGCCACCCGTGCCGGCTACGAAGTGGGTACCCGCAATATCGTCGACGTGCTGAATGCCGAGCAGAATCTGTACAACGCGATCTCCGACTACGCCCAGGCCCGCTACGACTACGTCGTCAACCTGCTGTCGTTGCGTCAGCAGGCCGGCCGTCTGGACGTCGAGGCCGTCGAGGATATTAACGCCTGGCTACGGGGCGAAGAGGTGACCTTTACGCTGCCCGAAGACAGCGACTCAAGCAGCGTCACCAACATTGGCGAGCGCCCCGAACTCGATCAGTAAAAGACCTTTCAGGCGGCCCCTGTGGCCGCTGAACATTTACATTCATACGTGTATGGTTGTAACCTGTGTCGGTTTTATTGGCGCCTTAAGGGAAAAAGTAATGAAGATAAAGTGTTATGGCGTTCGCAGCGCGCTCATGGTCCTAGGCGCTAGTGCGCTGCTTGCTGCCTGCGGCCAAGAAGAAGAAGCCGAGCAAGCGGAAGGCCAACAGCAACAAGAATCACCTCCCGTGCAAGTCGAAGTTACCGAAGCTACCCGACAAGACCTGCCGTTGGACAAATCCTACGCCTCGCTGCTGCGCAGCGACGAGGAAGTCACTCTGGTAACCCGCGTGTCAGGCTACTTGGAAGAGCGCCACTTTGAGCCGGGCGAATTCGTGGAAGAGGGGCAGCGGCTGTACTCCATTGAACCCGACGTTTACCGCGCCACGGTTAACCAGCGCGAAGCCGATTTGCAAAGCGCCCAGGCGGAGTTATCCCGCGCCCAGCGCGATGCGGAGCGTTTTGAACGGCTGCTTAGCCAAAACTCGGTCAGTCGCCAGGAATACGACCAGGCCCGCGCCGACCTTGGCGTCGCGCAAGCCAGCGTAGCTCAGGCATCAGCGTCTCTGGAAAGCGCGCAGATTGACCTGGACTATGCCGAAGTGACCGCGCCGGTCGCCGGCATGATCAGCTTAAGTGAAATCAACGTGGGTAATTTCGTTGAATCAGGAACCGAGCTTGCCACCATTACGCCGCTAGACCCGCTGGAAGTACGTTTCCAAATGCCGCAAAGCGACGCCTATGAGCTGCGCCGTCAACTGCGCGATGGCGAGTCAGTGGAAGACATTGGCGCAAGCCTAACCCTGCCAGGGCGTGGCGGCGAGCAGGACAGCAGCCTCGAAGGGCGCCTTGAATACCTCGGCTCGCGCGTCAGCGACAGCACCAGCACCGTTCAGGCCAGTGCCACCTTCGACAACCCCGATGGCGATATTCTGCCAGGCCAGTTCGTACGCGTCAGAATTGATGGCTTGAAGCGCTATGACGTATTCGCCGTGCCTGAAATTGCCGTCACCCAGGGCTTGATGGGCCCGCAAGTGTTTGTGCTGGATGAAGATGACCGTGCCCGCGCGCGGACGGTGAGCCTGGGTGAAGTGGCCGGTCCATGGCAAATTCTGCGCGACGGCCTGGAAGAGGGTGACCGCGTAGTGGTTGGCGACCCATCCGGGATCGAGCCAGGTACCACCATCGATCCGCAGTCGTTTGACGGTGATGCCGATGAGGTGGTGGAAAACGTTGAAGAAGAGCAGGCCGAACAAGAGGAAGAGGCTGCCGAGCAGGCCGAGCAAGCCCAGGGCGGCGGCGGTGCCGGTGGTGGTGAAGAAAGCGAAGAGGAAGGAGACTCCTCGGAATGAATTTCTCAAACTTCTTCATTAGTCGGCCGATTTTTGCCTCGGTTCTGGCGATTATTCTGACCATTATCGGCATCGTCAGCATGCGCGTACTGCCCGTCGAGCAGTACCCAAGCGTGGTACCGCCTACTGTGTCGGTTGAGGCACAGTTCCCGGGGGCCGATGCGGAAACCGTCGCGCAGACGGTGGCCGCGCCGCTGGCGGAGTCGATCAACGGCGTTGAGGACATGTTGTACATGACCTCAAATAGCAGCGATAACGGCAGGGTGTCGATGAACATTGCGTTCAATATCGGCACCGAAGGCGATACCAATACGATTAACGTCAACAACCGCGTTCAGGGCGCGCTGTCGCAACTTCCTGAAGCGGTGCAACAGCAGGGCGTTACCGTTGAGCTGCGTTCAAGCTCGATTCTGATGTTCGTGGCGTTGACCTCGCCGGAGGGCGACTACAACAACGTCTTCATGCAGAACTACGCCACCCTGAACATTATCGACGAACTGCGCCAGGTGCCCGGGGTCGGCGAAGCCGAGGTGCTGGGTGGCGGCGAGTTCGCCATGCGTATCTGGCTGGATCCCGAAAAACTCTCGCAATACGATTTAACCCCAAGCGAAGTGTCGAGCGCCATTCAATCGCAAAACACTGAAATTCCAGCGGGCAGCCTGGCGGCTACGCCACAGAGTGAGCCGCGCGCGTACACTTACACCATTACCGCAGGCGGTCGCCTGAGCGACGTCGACGACTTTCGTAACATTGCGCTGCGCACCAATTCAGACGGCTCGAGCTTAAGACTTGAAGACGTTGCCCGCATTGAACTGGGCGCTTCCTCCTACGGTGTTGATGCGAAGCTAAATGGCGATGCCATGACGCCGATCATCATTAACCAGCAGCCGGGTGCCAACGCCTTGGAAACGGCAAGCGCGGTTAACGACACCATGGAAGAGCTTGGGGAACGTTTCCCGCCTGGGCTTGAATACGTGGTGCCTTACGACACCACGCTGTTTATCGATGCCTCGGTTAGCACTGTGGTGAAGGTGTTTATAGAGGCATTCTTAATCGTCGGTGTGATTCTGTTTATCTTCCTGCAGAACTGGCGGTTCACGGTGATTGCCATGTCGGTGGTGCCGGTCTCGGTACTGGCGACGTTCGCTGGCTTCTTCATGTTCGACTTCTCGATCAACCTGCTCACGCTGTTTGCGCTGGTGCTGTCGATAGGGATAGTGGTGGACGACGCCATACTGGTGGTCGAAAACGTTGAACGGGTGCTGAGCGAAGAAGAGGATATTAGCGTCAAAGACGCAACTATTCGCGCCATGAAAGAGGTCGGTGGCCCAGTTATCGCCACCTCGCTGATCATGGCGGCGGTGTTTATCCCGGTGGCATTTTTGGGTGGCTTTACCGGGCAGATATACCAGCAGTTTGCCTTGACGGTGGCGATTTCTGTGGCGTTCTCGGCGCTAATGGCGCTGACGTTCACGCCTGCGCTATCCGCTATCTTTATCAAACACAAGTCCAAGCATGCCCAGTCCAAATTCATGCGCGCGGTGCAAACGCCGCTGCGTTTATTTGACCGGCTGTTTGCTGCGATCACCGCAGGTTTTATGGCGATAGTGAAGGTGCTGGTGCGCTTTTGGGTACTGGCATTGGCGTTAACGGCCCTGGTTATCGGCGGTTCCTGGTGGCTGTATCAAAGCAACCCCTCGACGCTGGTGCCGGAAACGGACCAGGGCATAGTGCTGGCCAGTGTGACGTTGCCCGATGCCGCGTCGCTGGACCGCACCGAAGAGTACATGGCAGCACTGAGTGAGCGGGTTGAAGCCATTCCAGGGGTGCGTTACTCCTCGGCGATTGCGGGCTATGACATTTTGTCGAGCTCGGTAAATACCGCCCGTGGCGTCATGTTTATTAACCTTGACTCTTGGGAAGATCGAGATCTTAGTGCCAACGATCTGGTCGGGCAGATCATGCAGATTGGCGCTGAAATCCCTGGTGGCTCGGCCATGGCGTTTAACGCACCGCCCATACAGGGGCTTTCGACCACCGGTGGCTTTACCGGCTACTTGCAATCGTTTGGCGGGGCCAGCTCTCAAGAGCTTTACGAGGCCGCACTTCAGGTAACCCAAAAAGCCAACGAGCACCCGGCGCTTGAGCAGGTCTTCTCGACCTTTAGCGTTAACGTGCCCGGCTACCGTGCGGACATCGACCAGCAAAAAGCGTTGAGCTATGGCGTATCACTGGAAGATTTGCAGACGACGCTTGCCAACACCTTCGGTAACGGCTTTGTTAACTATTTCAGTTATCAAAACCGTAACTTCCAGGTGTATATGCAAAACGAAGATGACTTCCGACTAACCCCTGATGACACAAATCACATTTATGTGCGCGGGGGCGACGGCGAGCGGATTCCGCTGTCGGAATTCGTCACCTTGGAGCGCGAGGCCAAGCCCGCGGTGGTGTCACGCTTCGGTGTTTACTTAGGGGCGCAGTTCCAGGGTGGCCCGGCGGAAGGCTACAGCTCAGCCCAGGCGATCGAAGCCATGGATGAGATCGTTGAAGAAACCCTTGGCCGCGACTGGGGCATGGGCTGGACAGGTACCGCTTACCAGGAAGCCGAGCTTGGCAACGCCGCAACGCTCGCGATCGTGTTTGGTATTCTGATGGTCTTCCTGATCCTTGCCGCCCAGTATGAAAGCTGGTCGCTGCCGCTGGCGGTACTGACCTCTACCCCGTTTGCTTTCTTGGGCGGCGTAGGCGGTATTGTGCTGCGCGGGCTGGATACCAGTGTGTACGTGGAAATCGGCCTGTTGGTGGTGGTGGGCCTGGCGGCCAAAAATGCCATCCTGATTGTCGAGTTTGCCGAGCTGCAGCGTAAAGAGCAGGGCAAGACGATCAAGGAAGCCGCGATTACCGCTGCGGAAATGCGTTTCCGGCCCATCGTTATGACATCGCTTGCGTTTATTCTGGGTACGCTGCCGTTGGCGTTGGCTACCGGGGCAAGTGATGTCAGCAGTCACCACATCGGGACAACGGTCGCGGTGGGCATGGGCACGGTGGCGGTTCTGGGAAGCCTGTTTGTACCCAGTTACTATTCCATGATTGCACATGTTTCCGACTGGCTGGGTCGCAAGTTCCGCGGTAAATCCAACGAAAGCGGGCAACCGGCCCTGGAGCATCGCGACCGGTAAATCCTTTACTTTCTCGCTGAAAATTGACGGGCATCATCGTAAGCGGTGATGCCCTTTTTTTATGCTGCGCTGCTAGATGTTATTGCCAGGCAAGGAGGCTACGCTGCAAGTGTAAGGCTCAATAAAATGAGCCTAAACGTAGGGGGAATGCGAGATGGAAACAATACGCCAGCTATTAGTGAGTTTTCCGTTCATCCTATTTACCGCGTTGCTACCGCTCGTCGGGCTTTATTGGCTGTGTGTCATGCTGCGGCTAGCGCCCGTGGAGCTGTTTGAGAAAGACAGCCTGCGCGATGACCACCTGGCCAGCGCTTTGGTGGCCCTGGGGTTTGCCGGTGTGCCCACCAGCGTGGCGCTTAGCTGGCTGATCGTGCTGGCCGCCGGCATTACATTAGCCGTAGAGCTTCTGGTGCTGCGTTGGCTGGAGGTGGGGCTGTTTATCGTGCCGATTGGCGTGGTCTTGCTGTGGGCCAGCTTTGCGTTGGCATCGCCGATCGCCGAAAGCCTGTGCCGGCAGATGGGGCCGTGGTTCCATCGTCATCAGGCACGCCGCAGCCTGCTGGGCAAGTGCGTTAAAGTCACCCAGGCGGCAAGCGAAGGGCAGCCGGGGCGCGCCGTGCTCACCGATGATCCATCCTGTGAAGTGCGTTTGCTGAGCAAACAGGACCGGCTGGGCAGCGAGGGTGAATATCGCGTGCTGGTCAAATATCTGCCCGACGAGGATGCGTTCCGCAGCGTTGCGAAGGAGGCGTTTCTCGAGACCCGCGCCCGGCTGCGTCAGCTAAAAGGCAAATCAAAGAAGCCCCGCACTGAGGGGACGCTTGCGCCCCATTAGCGATCAGCGCGTGCCGCTGGTGTCATCCTTACGATGCATCATGCGAATCAACTGATTGACCAGCGGCACGCCGCGGTCGTAGATCGAAAAGCGGGCGGGATCGCGTATCCAGTCGTGGAACAGCCCGGCGAGCATGGACTGGATGAGGTCGGTGGCGACTTCGGGAGTGAGGTCGTCGGCGAGCATCTTCTGTTGACGTGAAATCAGCAGGTGCTGATACAACGAGTCGCGACATTCGTCGGCGATTTCCTGCTGCATGGCGATAGGGTCAATATCGCTGAAAAACTCGCAGCGATGAATCAGGATGGCGTGTACCCTGCGCGAGCGGGGGTGCTGTTCTAAACGCTGGAGGCCCTGCAGGCAGGCCAGCCGAATGGCTTCCAGCGAGGAGACATCATGCTCGAGCGCCTCGATTTCATCCACAAGGTCCTGGAACGGCATGCGCACGCGCTCCAGCATGGCGCGAAACATATCCCCCTTGTTTTTAAAGTGCCAGTAAACCGCGCCCCGTGTCATCCCGGCTTGGCGAGCGATCTGCTCGAGCGACGTGCGGGCCACGCCGTGTTCCATGAACATGTCTTCAGCAGCATCGAGTAGCGCTTCGCGCGTGGCCGCTGCTTCAGCCTTTGTTTTTCTTGCCATGGAAACACAACCTCGTTGACGATATTTGTGTCCACATTTTATCTGATTCATCAATTATTTTACATTCAATTGTGTATGGAAATGCGCGATGCCGCTAAGCTGCCTTGAGGGCTGGTATTTTTGTGTGGCGGGCGTATAAAGAGCCAGTAGAACACTGTTTTTAAACGTCGTGACAGCGCACGCTGAACGACCTGTAAAATGAGACACCTAATGGCACGAGCCGCTTTCCAACTTGCCGGACATAGCATCGCCCCCGGTAAGCGCTTACAAATCGATGTGCCGGTGGCACGTCTGTATACCCATACGCCGCTGCATATCCCGGTCGAGGTGGTACACGGCCGACGCAACGGCCCGGTCATGCTGGTGTGCGGCGGCATCCACGGCGATGAAATCAACGGCGTGGAAATCGTCCGCCGGGTGCTGCGCGCCAAGGCCATCAACAGCCTGAAGGGCACACTGATTGCCGTGCCGGTGGTCAACGTCTTCGCCTTTCTGCAGCAAACCCGTTACCTGCCTGACCGGCGCGACCTCAACCGCTGCTTTCCCGGCAGTGAGTCCGGCTCCTTGGGTGGCCGGGTCGCGGCACTTTTCCGCGAGGAAATCGTCGATCACGCCACGCACATCATCGACCTGCACACCGGGGCGATCCACCGGACGAACCTGCCGCAAATTCGCGCCCAGCTGCGCCCGGAAAGCGAAACCGAACGCATGGCCGACGCCTTTGGCGCGCCGGTTGTTCTCAACGCCGAGCTGCGCGAGGGCAGCCTGCGTCACTATGCACAAAGTCGCGGTATTCCGGTGCTCACCTATGAAGCCGGGGAAGCGCTGCGCTTTGATGAGTGGGCGATCGCCCCGGGGGTGCGCGGCGTGCTGCGGGTAATGCGCCGCCTGGGCATGCTCAGCGGCGAGCAGCGTCGTCGTTCGCCGGCCCCGGCGGAAGTCGCCAACGGGTCGAGCTGGGCGCGGGCGCCCATCGACGGCATTCTGCGCCCCAAAGTGCGCCTGGGGGCGCGCGTCGCCAAAGGCGAGGTGCTGGGTAAGGTGGCGGACCCGTTCGGCAACGACGAGGGTGACGTGCGCGCCATGGCGGACGGTATCGTCATCGGCATGAGCCGCTTGCCGCTGGCCAACGAGGGCGAGGCGCTGTTTCATATCGCCCGCTTTGACGCCATCGAAGAGGCCGAAACGGCCATCGAAAGCTTCAACTCGAGCCTGGCACCGCCCCCTGATTCGTTGTATTAACGGCGACGGATAACCCGAAACATCGCTGCAATAGCGGCAGCGCAACGACCACGGATGGCGGTAAGTGCGTTCTTTAACTATAACTGTTGAGTGACTAACGCAGCCGACACCAGTGGCCGGCGATTAGCAGCAAAGACGGTGACTGGATGGTGACCGCGCCACCTCGAATGAAGGGAGAACTAACGATGGCAGGCGACAAGCTCAACAACACGACCAACGAAGCAGGCAATCCGGTATCCAGCGACGAGTATTCGCTGTCGGTAGGCCAGGACGGCCCGATTGTCATGCACGACCATTATCTGATGGAGCAGATGGCGGCGTTCAACCGCGAAATGATTCCCGACCGCCAGCCCCACGCCAAAGGCAGCGGGGCGTTCGGGCATTTCGAGGTCACCCACGACGTCAGCCAATACACCAAGGCCAACTTCCTCCAGAAAGGCGCCAAAACCGACGTGGTGATTCGCTTTTCCACCGTGGCCGGAGAAAGCGGCAGCCCGGATACCTGGCGTGACCCGCGCGGGTTTTCGGTGAAGTTCTACACCGAAGACGGCAACTTTGACATGGTGGGTAACAATACCCCCGTGTTCTTCGTTCGTGACCCGATGAAGTTTCAGCACTTTATCCATTCGCAAAAGCGCCGGGCCGACAACGGCCTGCGCGACCACGACATGCAGTGGGACTTCTGGACGCTGGCGCCAGAGTCCGCCCACCAGGTGACCTGGCTGATGGGCGACCGGGGCATTCCGGCAACCTGGCGGCACATGAACGGCTACTCGAGCCACACCTACATGTGGGTCAACGCCGAGGGTGAGCGCTTCTGGGTGAAGTATCACTTCAAGACCGACCAGGGCATCAAGTGCATGACCCAGCAGCAGGCGGATGAAATGGCCGGCACCGATGCCGACTATCACCGCCGCGATCTGTTCGAGTCCATTAAGCGGGGGGATTACCCCACCTGGACGCTGAAGATGCAGATCATGCCGTTTGACGATGCCAAGACCTATCGCCTCAACCCCTTCGACCTAACCAAAGTGTGGCCTCACGACGACTACCCGATGATCGAGGTCGGCAAGCTAACGCTTAATCAGAACCCCACCGACTTCCACAGCCAGATTGAGCAGGCCGCGTTCGAGCCCAACAATATGGTGCCGGGCACCGGCCTCTCGCCAGACAAGATGCTGCTTGCGCGTTCGATCTCCTACGCCGATGCCCACCGTGCCCGGCTGGGGGTGAACTACAAGCATATTCCGGTCAATTCGCCCAAGACCCCGGTGCATAGCTATGCCCAGGGCGGCGCCATGCGCATCCGGCATTCCACCGATCCGGTTTACACGCCGAACAGCAAAGGCGGCCCGGTCGCCAATCCAGAGCGCTACCCGGAAGATGCCGTCTGGTCCACCGACGGACAATTCGTGCGTGCGGCCTATACGCTACGCCCGGATGACGACGACTGGAGCCAGGCCGGTGCGCTGGTGCGTGAGGTGATGGACGACGCCCAGCGGGAGCGGCTGGTGTCCAACGTAGTGGGGCATCTTTCCGGCGGGGTAACCGAGCCGGTACTGGAGCGGGCCTTCGAGTACTGGCGCAACGTCGACCCGGATATCGGCAATCGTATCGAACAAGGCGTGCGCGGACAGTAAGTCATCACTCCGGCTGCAGCCCATTTAAAGAGCGGTTGTAGCCAAAGCACAGCCCGTCACCGTTAAGCGGTGGCGGGCTGTTTTGCGTCTGGGGTGGGGGCTTGCGACTGCGGGCGGGAGGCATCGTCAAACGGCTCGCGCACCAGGCTCAGCGCCTCGTCGAACAGGCGTAGCCCGGCGCCGTCTTTATGGGCGTGTTCCGACAGATGCCGCCGGAAACGCCGCCCGCCAGGGCACCCCTGGAACAGCCCCAGCAAATGGCGCGTGATGTGGTTAAGCTTGGCGCCTTCGTCCAGGCGTTTCTGGATATAGGGGCGAAACGCGCGTGCAGCATCCATACGGCTGGCGGCGGGCCCGGGCGTGCCGAACAGCTGCTCGTCCACACCCGCCAGCAGCCAGGGGTTCTGATAGGCTTCGCGGCCCACCATCACGCTATCCACGTGCTCGAGCTGTGCCTGGCATTCGGCGAGGGTCTTGATGCCGCCGTTAATGCCAATGTGTAACTCAGGATGCTGCTGCTTCAGGCGATGAACGCGGGGGTAGTTGAGTGGCGGCACGTCGCGGTTTTCCTTTGGCGAAAGGCCCTGCAGCCAGGCTTTACGCGCGTGCACGGTGAAGGTATCGCAGCCCGCATCCGCCACAATATCAATAAACCGCGCGAGGTCAGCGTCTTCGTCCTGGTCATCGATGCCGATACGGCATTTAACGGTCACCGGAATCGACACCGCCGCCTGCATGGCCTTGACCGCCGCGGCGACTTTCTCCGGGTAGCCCATCAAGCAGGCGCCAATCATGTTGTTCTGCACCCGATCGCTCGGGCAGCCGACATTCAGATTGACCTCGTCATAGCCCCACGCCTCGGCAATCGCCGCGCACTCGGCAAGCTCAAGAGCGTCGCTGCCGCCAAGCTGCAACGCAATCGGGTGCTCAACCTCATCAAAGCCCAGAAAACGCTCACGCGGCGAACCATGCAAAATAGCGCCGGTCGTCACCATCTCGGTATACAGCAGCGCACGCGTACTCAAGGTACGTGCGAAGGCTCTGTAGTCCCGTGTGGTCCAGTCCATCATGGGCGCAACCGAAAACCGGCGAGCAGCATTAGCAGGGCTTTGATTCGTCATATCAATCACTTGCATCACTTGGATGCGGTATGAAGTTACGTCTTGAAATAGGTGAAAGTTGGACACCGGAGCGACGTAATAGAAGCGGGCGTTTATTGGTGCGCAATTGTACGCAAAAAAGCCCCCTCAGCCCAGACCAATAGGCGGCGGGAGACGGAGTGCGGCTTGAGTGCTGCAGATCGTTGGTCATCCGTGGGGAAAGTTGACTTCGAGATAATGGCGTCAGGGCTGGGCATGGGTTAGAGTTTGTTAATAAAGTTAATGAGATGCTGAGCGGCGAGCGAAGAATCAAACGGGTGCAGCGCCTGGCGGGCGGCGCGCTGTACCTGATCAGCGACAACGACCATTACCAGCCGGAAATGATCAAGCCGCAGGATATGCACGACTTGGAGATTTTGGGGCGGTGTGAGATTCGGATTGGGCGGGTGGTTTAAAAGCTTTAATTCTATATGAGGTTTTCTTATGTTCAATATTTTTGATAACTGTTATGACAGGGTCATTAAGAGTCATTATTTAACTGCCTCTATTAACTATAGAGATGCTGTAGATGGTCTTTACCCTGCGATAGACAGGCTAGAACTACAGCGAGACAAGCAGAATCAAAAGTTTTATTCCCGATTGTATGACGATATAAAAATTGGTTGCGTTATGCCTCCAATTACTATTGCGCTAATTGATGAGTCAGTATCTTTAAAAGAAGATTTTGATATATCAGATCTTACGCATTATGTGAATGATAAGATTGATGAGTTTTTTGTTTTAGATGGTATACAGAGGTTGAATACTTTAAATAGAGTTAAGCACGATATGGGGGAAAAATTTTCTGAAATACAAGATAGAAAGCTATACGTCAATATAATTATTTGCAGTACTTATGATTTGCTTCTTTATCGGATGATTACCTTAAACAATGGGCAGAAGCCCATGAGTGCACGCCATCAAATAGAAGTAATCGCAGGTAATATTTTCGATTTCGACGAAGTTGACCTGCCTTTTCAAGCTGAAAAGAGAGAGCCTGGAAAACGAAGAAAGCATGGTGTTTTTAAGAAATCTGATATTATAAAAGGTTACTTGGCATTTCTAAGTTCTAGCGTAAATATTGACAACAATAAAATTATTGAAAGCAAGATGGATGAGATTATTGCTAGGAAAGTTGTAGGCTCTGGTATAACTGATATTAAGTATAGTTTTTATGATGTGGTGAATTTGATTTCACGCTTTTCTGATGAAGATGCTAATCTTAGGCGTTGGTTCCAGAGCGAGAATAACTTTGTAGGTTTTTGCTCAGGAGTACGTGATTCTTTCGAAGTTATACATGACGTGCCCAGTGATTACATGCTGGAGAGAGTAAATATTTTTGAGCTTGCATTTGATAATTTGCAAGTTTCAAGAATTAAAGTTGGTTATGCTAGAAGAGTTTGTGCAGAGCTTTTTATCTCCAAGTTTAATGAGCATAAAGACTGGGATGACCTGGATTACGCCCATAAATTTTCTTCGGTGATTTGATATGTCTGAGTTTAATTTATATGGGAGCTATTTTTTTACTGAGCCAAAACGCATTTCTAACAAATTCGCCTTCTATAACAGATATGATAAGTTTCAGTTGAAGAGTGGTGCTTCTCCAGAGTTTGTTGTCTTTAGGTCTCTTCTTGGTGGAATTTTTTTTGAAAGCACTGAAAGTGAAAGAGTCTTATTTGACACTAATTTTTTTGTTTATCCTACCAGGAAAACAAAATTAGACGTTGGTTCATTTTGGCATGATGTTGAGCTTGTTTTAGACCCGTACGAGCTTTCTATTAAGAGTTTTATGGATGCCTTTTATGCCCAGAATCAATCTAATAGAAAGTTTTTTGAAAGCTTCTTGGTCGAGATATCGCTAGCTATTTCTGCCCATCAAAAATGCGAAGGCCTAAAGAGTTTTTTACATATTTATCGGTCTCTGGAACATATTAGCTATGCTATCCCATTAATTTATCTAAGATCTCAAGAAAATTACTATAAAACCTACGATTCTTTTAAAAAATTTTTTGGTAATGCATCTTCTGAGCTTGGTTTTGGTAGAAACTTTATAAAGGATATTATGATTGATACAATCTATGCTAATCCATGTTGTTTAGATTTTTCAAACCAGCCGCCACAACATTTTAATGCTTTGAAGTTTGCTTTTAAAGACCCTAAAGAATACAAAGATTTTGAATTTGATGACTCGCTATCTACTTTAACCTTCCCATTTGGAAGGACTTTTGACTTTATTAAACAGCTAAGGAATCTATATTTTCATTTTTTATATTCTAAAGATTATGCGCTTCATAGTAAAGATTTAGTTGCTCCAGGGGTTTTCTTTAATAGTATTAACGAAGTTTGCATATCATTTATAAGTAATTTTTACTTGATTCTTTATAACAATAAGTATGAATAGTTTTTGATAGCAGTTATTATTGATTGTTTTATTATAAATACTTGTTTTATTTACGTTGTTGTTTAGCTACCCCTTCATCCGTATACGCCCGCAACAACTCATCCCAGCGCGTGGTATAGCGCGGGCTGTGATGAGCGCAGCGTAGGTGCCACGGGGCGTTCTTTTCCGGTAGCCCCAGACGCACCGTTCCCTTTCCCATCTTCTCGTTCAGCGCGTCCATGGTGGCCATAAGCTTTTCGCTGCGCTGGCGTTCTTCTTCTGTTTGCGGGGTGTCCATCAGGCTGAGCTGTTGGCGGTTTACGTCGGTGAGGTCGAGCATCATCACGCCCGCTTTCTTGTAGCCGTATTTGGGCCGGTAGATTTTCGTCAGCGCTTCCTGTGCGGCGTGGAGGATGTCGCGGGTGTCCTGGCTGGGGCGTTCCAGTTCGATCACCAGACTGGGCGAGTACTGGGGCAGGCCGGGCCGGAAGCGGTCGGTTTTGAGATACACTAGCACAGCACGGGCGAGGCTTTGCTGTTCGCGTAGCTTTTCGGCACCGCGTTGGGCGTGCTGGCGAATGGCGCCTTGCAGGTCGTGTAGGTGGGGCGTAGGGCGGCCGAACGATCGGCTGGTCATGATGCGCTGCTTGGGTTCGTGAAGGTCGTTCATTTCCAGGCAGCTGATGCCGCGCAGCTCCAGCACCGTGCGTTCCATATTCACCGAGAACTTGCGCCGGAGGCGTTTGGCGTCCGCTTCGCGGAGATCCCAGGCGGTTGTGATGCCGAGAATCTGCAGGCGCTCGTTCAGACGGCGGCCAATGCCCCACACATCGCCCACGTTGATCTGCTGCAGCAGGTGCCGGGCTTCATCGCTTTCCGCGTGGAGGATGCACACGCCCGGGTAGCCGGGGTGCTTCTTGGCGATGCGGTTGGCCAGCTTGGCCAGCGTGTGAGTCGCGGCGACGCCCACACAGACCGGAATGCCGGTGTATTGGCCAATCTTCTGGCGCAGGCTGGTGGCGTGCTCCTGAAGGCCTTCCGGCGTGAAGCCGTCCATGTGGACGAACATTTCATCAATGGAGTAGGGCTCAACGCCTGCGGTTTCCTGCTCGAGGATGCCTTGCACCCGGTGAGACATGTCGCCGTAGAGCTCGTAATTGGAGGAGTAGAGAATCACCTCGCCACGGTCCACCAGGTGGCGTACATGGTGGGCGGGCGTGCCCATCTCCACGCCCAGGGCTTTCAGCTCGTTGGAGCGGGCGACAATGCAGCCGTCGTTGTTGGACATGATGCCCACCGCGCGGCGGTTCAGCTTGGGATTGAACACTCGCTCGCAGCTCACGTAGAAGTTGTTGCAGTCCACCAGCCCGATCATTTTCGCCTCCTGCCCCTTGTGCAATTCTGTTAATTTATACAGTATTTTCGCCAGGTAACGCGACAGGCAAACGCTAATGTACGTCGCGGCAAATCACACAGGCACAGGGGGAGCGGATGCGAGTGAATTACTTGGGGCCAGCGTTGGTTGACGTGGATCACCCGGCGGTCGCGGAAATGGACAGATGAAAATTTACCCCCAGCTGTTTTCTGATGGAGATCAGCGAGGAGGCGCGCCCGGGCGGGCCATGGATGGAAGGCGATGTGCTGGTCGTGGATGAGGCGCGCTCGTTTGGCCACGCGGATCTGGTCGTGGCGGAGGTTGAAGGCGAGTACCGGCTATTCAAAGCCCATCGCGCGGGCAGCCGCTGACGATTACTGCCTACCAATGGCGGGCAGGGGTATTTTATAAGGGTGGAGCAGTTCAAGGGGGCAGGCAGGCGAGGTGCTGGGCGGTGTAGGCGATGTTTCTCACAAGCGCGTAAAAAATAAAACCCTCGGCCATTGCGAATGGCCGAGGGTAGGCGTTAGGCGTTGGGGCGTTAAATTATTAAGACAGACGAAAAACAGACTTTTGGGCGCGCTTCTGTGCTTCTTCAGCGCTCAGGCTGACGTTCACCTTGCCCTGCCGTTTTGCGGCAAGGTAGCGCTTACGTGCGACCTCAATGGTTGCCGCCTTGCGCTGCTGCTGTGTGGTGTCATCATTCGCGTATAAATGCATAGCATGTTCCTCTGTCAGAGGTATAAGGCGTTAGACCGCTAGCAAGAAAATGTGCTCCGTAGCGTCGGTAAAGCCTTTTGTAATAGTGGCACAGCTGGGGATTGTCATCAACGGCGCAGCCGTAATAGCCCGAACCATGTATATCTTGGTCAAACAGACTGATGGATTCCAGCAGGCCAGAGCCGAGCAGGTTCAGTTCCATTAAGGAATAGGGGGCTAAACCTAACTGATACCGAGTACGGTAACCATGGGCTGGGTTCTCATCAAGCAGGCTATCGAGGGTATCGAATTTGATTTCGTAGGCATCATCTGGAAGGTCAACCCCTAGCTCCTGCGACACTTTCACCGCTGTGTGTTCGTCCCACGCTGGCCGTGGAATAAATAACGCGCCGTAGTCAGTCCCTGACAGCGAAAAGTGCTGAACCTGTGCCCCTGGGAGGGCTGTTTCATCAATAAATTCCCGGTTACCAAAAATAATGCCCATGCCGCCTCCTGAAAACGGGGTACGCATTATGGCATGGAAATGGCCTGCTTACCCCCTTACCTCACACCTCACCTGCGTCCCAAACCCCCATCATTAAAGCTATGCTCGACCTCCGTCACCAGCCACGCGGTAGCGTCGATCTGGGGCTTGTAGCCGCTGAGGGTGAGCGGGGTTTCCAGGAGAATGTCCGCCCGGCCCAGAGCCAGAGTTAGCTCAAATTCTGCCAGTCCGCGCTGGATACGTTGCCATTCGGCGCGTGCGGCGGTCAGGGCGTCGTCTTCCGTGGCGAAGTTGGGGCGCAGTTGTTTGGCGTTCTCTTCGGTACCGGCGAGTATGGTTTTGCGCTCGGCGCCGTGGGTGTCGTTCCAGTAGGCTTTGACGCCGCTGTAGGCGTCGCGGTCGGTCACGCTGTAGCCAAATATCAAGCTTCGGGAGAGAAGTGTGGGATGAATCAGCAGAGGTGAGTATTCCCGAAACAATTCAAATTCAAGATGATGATGTGTCTGAATCTCAAAGGTAAAAATTGTGTGCACTATGCAGGAGTACCACGCCTTGCTTGCGCGTCTGGAAGACCGGGACGATATTGATGCGGCCGATGCGGTGGTGGCTCGCGGTGAGGAGTCGTTTCCAGAGGCAGTGCTGGATGCGCTGCTGGATGGCGTGGCCCCCGTGAAGGTATACCGTGAATATCGTGGTCTGCGCGCAGGTGAACTGGCAGCAAAGGTTGGTATTAGCCAGGGGTATCTTTCCGAGATAGAGACGGGCAAGAAAACCGGCTCGCTACGTGTGCTAAGCCGGATGGCGGCCGCGCTGGATGTGGAACTTAGCGACCTGACTTAGCCGCCAGTTTTCTCTCGGTGATAAATGAATAGCGCCCTGCCTTATTACGGCAGGGCGCTTTTGTAGGTGGTTCAGTCATTGTCCATGTAGGTAAGCACTAACTTCATCATCAGATCGCGGTTCTGGGGTAAAAACAGCATCTCCTGGTAGGCAGAATCAACGCTGAGATATCGACGACAACTAGTCGTCTTCAATGCTGCAACAGCGTTATGGCGCCCATCTTGGAAGAAGCGCAATCTGTTCCTCAATCAGTGGGTTAATTCGCTGTGCTTGTCGTGGGGGAGTGATAAGCTGGCCTCAATGGTGGTCGAGGAGCGGATATGTACAAGATGAGAACAGGTTTCGGGCTAACGCTGGTTGGTATCGTGTTGTTCACCATGACACTGCTTGTCGGCTGTAGCGATTCCGAAGAGCAGGCTTCTCAGGAACAGCAGGCCCGCGAGGCGGAAAATGCCGCGGCTGAGGAAGAGGCCGCGAGTCGTGAAGCGCGGGCCAAGCGCGATGCCGAGACAGAAGCGCTGGACGTGCGCATCCTGGTATCGGCGTCGATTGGGTCGGACCGCCGCTTGCTGATCGAGGGTGAGACCAATCTGCCGGATGAGGCTCAGGTGCAGGTGATCGTCGAGCGTGAACTAAGCCGCGTTCGCTGGCGCGAGCGGGTCGATGTAGCGCAAGGGCAGTTTACGGCGGGGCCGTTTGGCCCCGGTAGTGGCCTGCCGGACGGTGGCTACAGCGTCACCGTGGAGCTGTCTGAGGCGACCGTTCAGCCTGAGTCGGTGCAGCAGCGCATTGGTGAGGAGGGCGAGTATCTGGCCGGCGAGCTGGTGGCCGAGTCTCGCCATGGCCTGGGCCAGATCGCCACCTACACTACTCGCTTTATGGTGGGCAGCGAGCCCAGGCAGTCACGGGGTGACGCTCAGCTGTTGCAAACCCCTTGAATGACTATCTCTGAATGGCTGTCTCAGGCCGCCTTCCAGTGGGCCAACAGCACGGCTTGAATCGCCATGTCGTTGGACGCCTTGCTCAGCTGTTTCAACTGCAGCTTGCCGTCTTGCTCGACCAGATAAAGGCCTGCCTTGTGAAATACGCGTGTCGGGCCGAGCAATAGTAGATCCCCGGGCGCGGCGGGCGAAAAATCGCTGCCGGGGGCGGGCGTCACCATGATGCATGGCGCCTTCCAGTTCGCTTTGAGCGGCAGGTGTTCGGGTACGGTAAGCGCGGTCGACTGTACCTGCTCCCAGGGGAGCGGGCCTTCATGGTGAAGGGTCAACATCTGCGGTGCGCTGTCGCCCTCGAGCAGCGTCGCCAGTGAGCAGTCCAGAGCTTCGGCCAATGCGACCAGGCGCTCATGACCGATTTGCTTGATCGCCCCTGACTCCCAGTAAGAAATGGTGACATCTGAAACGCCAACGTTACGTGCAAGGGCAGCTTTATTAAGCTTGGCCCGGAGCCGCAGTTGCTTAATACGTGAGCCTAGCGATTCCATTTCATATTCCTAAAGTTATCCATCGTGTCGATGGCGTTAAACAATGTGCCTCACCTGAAAATGAGACCTGAATCCAAATAATAAGCGCCATGCCATATTAAGCGATTGTGCGAGAACGCGCATCTGTCAGCATACAACGGTGATTTAACTTTATTGAGACGCTTTCCAACGCAAGTCGTTCCCTTGGTGTGGTGTTGGTCAAGCACAGGGTGCGTATAATATCGCCACGCTTTATTGTCAAAAGGACGTTCCCATGACCGTACGTACCCGTATTGCGCCATCGCCGACCGGCGATCCCCATGTTGGTACGGCGTATATTGCGCTGTTCAACCTATGTTTCGCACGTCAGCACGGTGGCCAGTTTATCCTGCGTATCGAAGACACCGACCGGGTGCGTTCCACGCCAGCGTCCGAGCAGATGATTCTCGATTCGCTTCGCTGGCTGGGCCTCGAGTGGGACGAAGGCCCCGATGTGGGTGGGCCGCACGGCCCGTATCGTCAAAGCGAGCGCGGCGATATCTATGCGCAGTATGCCCAGCAGCTGCTGGACGCCGGGCACGCGTTCAGGTGCTATCGCACCAGCAAGGAGCTGGACGAACTGCGCGAGGCGCGCAAAGCCGCTGGCATGCATCTGGCGCTGAAACCCGCTGACCTGGCGCTGGATAACGATGAGGCAGCACGCCGTGCCCAAGAAGGCTGGCCCTACGTGGTGCGCATGAAGGTGCCCGGCGACGGCGTGTGCGTAGTGGATGACATGTTGCGCGGCACTATCGAGGTAGAGTGGGCGCAGGTCGACGCGCAGATTCTGCTCAAGTCGGACGGCATGCCCACCTACCATCTGGCCAACGTGGTCGACGACCACTTGATGGGGATCACCCATGTGCTGCGCGGTGAGGAGTGGATCAATTCCGCGCCCAAGCACCAGCTGCTTTACGAGTATTTTGGCTGGGAAATGCCGCAGCTGTGCCATATGCCACTACTGCGTAACCCAGACAAATCAAAGCTGTCCAAGCGCAAGAACCCCACGTCGATCAACTATTATCGCCGTATGGGCTTCCTTCCCCAGGCGGTGACCAACTACCTGGGGCGCATGGGCTGGTCGATGCCCGACGAGCGCGAAAAATTCAGCCTGTCGGAAATGATGGCGGCGTTCGACGTTCAGCGCGTGTCGCTGGGCGGGCCGGTGTTCGATCTGGAAAAGCTGACCTGGCTGAACGGGGTCTATATCCGTGAAGACCTGGATGATGACGGGCTGCTGCAGGCGCTGCGCGAGTGGGCGTTCAACGAAGACTATGTAAAGCAGATCCTGCCGCAGATTCGCCCGCGTATCGAAACCCTTGCTCAGGCAACCCCGCTGGCGGGGCATTTCTTCTCCGGGTTGCCCGAGCTAAAAGAGCAGGACTTCGATAGCGTCAAGCTTGAAAAAGAAGAACTGGTCAAGCTGCTGCAATTCCTGGTCTGGCGCTTTGAAGTGGTGCCTGCCTGGCACAAGGAAGCCCTGCTCGAGGAAGTGAAGGTGCTGTCTGAGCATTTCGATCTGAAAATGAAGGCGTTTCTTGCCCCTGTATTCATTGCGATCACCGGTAGCGCCACCAGCACCTCGGTGATGGATGCGATGGCGATTCTGGGCTCGGACGTTACGCGAGCTAGGTTGCGGCATGCCATCGACGTGCTGGGCGGGGTGTCCAAGAAGCAGGCGAAGCGTTTCGAGAAAGAGTACCGCGAACTGTAGGCTGGACGTTAGACGTTGCAAGAAAGCCCCGCTAGGCCAGGGTTTATGCGGGGCATCGAGGCAGGGCAGGTAACGCTGGAGGTTTTGCTTTTCTTCTAACGTCCTTTCTTACCACTTATAGCTATTGTACGAAGCACGAAAGGGGTTGACGAAGGCGAGCGTAATCAGTAATCTACGCTCCGTCTTCGCGACAAGTGGGGCCTTAGCTCAGCTGGGAGAGCGCAACACTGGCAGTGTTGAGGTCAGCGGTTCGATCCCGCTAGGCTCCACCAATATTGACGTCGTCATGACGCGAAGCACGCAAGGTATGAAACGTCCCATTCGTCTAGTGGTCCAGGACACCGCCCTTTCACGGCGGTAACAGGGGTTCGAACCCCCTATGGGACGCCACCTTTTCTTTGCAATTCCCTTCCTGTTTGGCCTTCCGACTCAGCTCCATTCATGTGCTGTTCGTTGCCCATGTCTGCCTGTTTTGCAACCCCTATTATGTGCTGAAAATACGCTGATTTAGCGTATTTTGTACTTGACTTGTCCACTTTTGCGCCTTTGTAAGACAGGTTGTGCACAACCCCGCGGAATTAATCCCCTAACCCATTGTTTTCTTATAATTCCTTTAAAAACAGTAACTTGCGCTAGGTTAAAAAATGACCAATTTAAGACATTCCCACTGATCATGGCGATTGTGGGACGTTTTCTAATGGTTGTGAACAGGGTTATCCACAGATAGTGTGGAAAACCCTGTTGGGCTCGATAGCGGGGTGAAATGTCAAGTAGCTATTGGGCTTTACGCAGGCGTTTTAGCAGCGATGAGGTGTCCCAACGGCCGCCGCCCTGGCGCTGCACATCGGCGTAAAATTGATCCACTAGTGCGGTCACCGGCAGAGTGGCGTCAAAGTGGCGCGCCTGGGCGAGACAGATCGCCAGGTCCTTGCGCATCCAGTCCACCGCAAAGCCGTGCTGGTACTCATCGGCAATCATCGTTTTATGGCGGTTTTCCATTTGCCAGGAGCCGGCGGCGCCTTTGGACACCACGTCGATCACTCGTTGCTGGTCGAGGCCCGCCTGTTCGGCAAAATGCAGTCCTTCGGCAAGTCCCTGTACCAGGCCCGCGATGCAGATCTGGTTGACCATCTTGGTCAGCTGTCCGCTGCTGGCGCTGCCCATCAGCGTCACCGCGCGGGCGTAATGGGAAAGCAGCGGCTCGACCGTGTCGAAGTGCGCTTGTTGGCCGCCGCACATGATCGTCAGCGCGCCGTTTTCCGCCCCCTGCTGGCCGCCGGAGACGGGCGCGTCGATAAAGGCGACGTCACGCTCACGGCAGGCGGCATCGAGTTCCAGGGCGAGGTCAGCCGAGGCGGTGGTGTGATCCACCAGAAAGCTGCCGCTGCCCATGGCGTGCAGTACGCCATTGTCGCCGGTGGTGACGTCACGCACGTCGTCGTCATTGCCCACGCAGAGCAAGACCAGGTCGGCGCCTGACGCGGCGTCGCGTGGGGTAGGGTGGGCGCTGCCGCCATATTCGTTGACCCAGGCCTCGGCCTTGCTGGCGGTGCGGTTATAGACGCGGGTGGTAAGACCCTGCTTGGCGAGATGCCCCGCCATGGGGTAGCCCATCACACCCAAACCGATAAACGCGACTGTCTTGATCGTTGGCATAAATCACCTCTTCGTTGTTATATACCCAGCTGTATACCTAGCTGTGTATCGAGTTGTGTGTCGAAATAGTGTGTTTTAAGGGGCGCAAACGCAAAAGGCCACCAGGAGGCGGCCTTTCATTGCGCATGTCAGCGTAGTATCTCGCGACTTATTTAGTCGGATAGTCGCGCTGGTCGTGGCCAATGTAGAGCTGGCGCGGACGACCGATCTTGTAGCTTTCGCTGAGCATTTCGTTCCAGTGCGAGATCCAGCCGATGGTGCGTGATACCGCAAAGATGACGGTGAACATGTTTCTCGGCACACCCATGGCTTTCAGGATAATGCCCGAATAGAAATCGACGTTCGGGTACAGTTTGCGCTCGATGAAGTATTCGTCCTCAAGGGCAATCTGTTCCAGGCGCTTGGCGATCTTGAGCTGTGGGTCGTCGGCCATGCCCAGTTCGGCTAGCACTTCGTCGCAGGTCTCTTTCATGACCTTGGCGCGCGGATCGAAGTTGCGGTAGACGCGATGGCCAAAGCCCATCAGTTTGAAGGGATCGTCTTTGTCCTTGGCTTTATCGACAAAGTGCTGGATGTTCTCTTCGGAATCCTCGCCGATTTCGTCAAGCATCGCCAGAACGGCTTCGTTGGCGCCGCCGTGCGCCGGCCCCCAGAGGGCGGCAATACCTGCGCTGATGCAGGCGAACGGGTTGGCGCCGGTCGAGCCCGCCAGGCGTACGGTAGACGTGGAAGCGTTTTGCTCATGGTCCGCATGCAGCATGAAGATGCGGTCCATGGCCTTGGCGTATACCGGGTTGATTTTGTATTCCTCGCACGGATTGCTGAACATCATGTAGAGGAAGTTCTCTGCATAGCTCAGGTCGTTGCGGGGATAGTTGAACGGCTGACCGATGTTGTACTTGTACGACATGGCCGCGATGGTCGGCATCTTGGCGATCAGGCGAATGGCGCTGATTTCGCGGTCTTCTTGCTTGGTGATGTCCATGTGGTCGTGATAGAAGGCGGCCAGGCCACCCACGACACCACACAGGATCGACATCGGGTGCGCATCGCGGCGGAACCCTTTGAAGAAGTTGTTGATCTGGTCGTGCACCATGGTGTGGTTACGAATGCGCGACTCAAAGTCAGCGTACTGCTCGTCGTTGGGTAGCTCACCGAATAGCAGGGTATAGCAAACCTCGACGAAGTTGGACTCTTTCGCCAGCTGGTCAATGGGGTAGCCGCGATGCAGCAGTACACCCTTGCCGCCATCGATGTAGGTGATGGCTGACTGGCAGGAAGAGGTGGCCATGAAGCCTGGGTCGTAGGTGAACAGGCCTTCGGCACCCAAGCCGCGGACGTCGATGACGTCAGGGCCAAGTGAGCCAGAGTACATCGGCAGATCGATCGGTTTTTCCAGACCGTCTACCGTTAATGTCGCTTTCCTGTCAGCCATGCTGGCCTCCTTTCGAGTTCGGGTTGGGACGTAAAGTCGGTGCTGCGCATACCGCGCCGGCGAAAAGGCTTGCCCACTATAGAAGCGTGCGTCATTTTGTCAATTAGCCCTATCGGTAGGTATGCTTGTACAGTGTGTGTTGTCTAGGTTAATGGTTGTCCATGGTTGATGTGCCGCTTTAGCAGGATATGCCGTTGTCCGGATAATACGTTAACCTGCTTACTAACGTGCTGGCTTACCGACACTATAACCATGCTGCGATGCAAAATCGACTCACAGGATGGGGTTTTTTCTTGCACAATGGTCGAGTAAAACCTTAGTTCGGTTTGTCAGCGGGGGCGAAGCTTCTTATAATCTTTGGCGCGCGACCGGCAGGTAGGTGGTCGTGCCCGACTTGGCAACGGCCGAGCCCCTTCCAGTAATCACCGCCCGCTCGGGCTTCGCCCGACCTGTCGCAGAGCGGGCCAAAAGAGTGTGTATAAGCCGTGAATAGCAAACGACCCGTAAATTTAGACCTAACGACGATACACTTTCCCCTTCCGGCATTGACGTCGATCGCACACCGCATCACAGGTGTCATCCTGTTTGTTGGCCTCATTTTCGCTTTCTGGGCACTCGGTAAATCGCTGTCCTCACCGGCAGGCTTTGATGCGGTGAGCAGCGCCCTGGCCAATAACTTCTTCGCCAAGTTCGTGGCGTGGGGCCTGCTGTCGGCCTTGGCGTTCCACTTTGTCGCCGGCATCAAGCACTTGCTGATGGACGCCAACATTGGTGTCACGCTCGAGGGCGGTGTAAAAAAAGCGCAGATCACCGTGGTGGCTAGCGCGATTCTGATTATTCTGGCAGGAGTCTGGGTATGGTAACCAACATCACAAGTTTCGGCCGTAGCGGGCTTTCCGATTGGCTGATGCAGCGCGTCTCGGCGGTGGTGTTGGCCCTTTACACCGTATTCATGGTGGCCTACCTGCTGTTTAATCCTGACCTGGATTACTACGCCTGGACCGCGCTGTTCGATCAGACCTGGATGCGCATCTTTTCCCTGCTGGCCTTTATCTCGGTAGCAGCGCACGCCTGGATAGGCCTGTGGACCGTGACGACCGACTATCTCAAATCCACCTTCGTTCGCGTAGGTGCCCAGTCTCTTATCATTCTGGCCATCTTCGTTTACCTGGTGTGGGGCATTCAAATTCTGTGGGGAGCTTGATACATGTCTAACCTACGTAGCCTGACCTTTGACGCCATTATCATCGGTGGCGGTGGCTCTGGCCTGCGCGCTGCTCTTGAGCTGGCGAAATCCGGTAAGAAGACAGCCGTGTTGTCAAAAGTGTTCCCAACGCGCTCCCACACCGTATCGGCCCAGGGTGGTATCACCTGTGCCATTGCGTCGGCCGACCCTGATGACGATTGGCGCTGGCATATGTATGACACCGTCAAGGGCGGCGACTACATCGCCGACCAGGATGCCTCGGAGTACATGTGTTCTGAGGGCCCCAAAGCGGTCTTCGAACTCGAGCACATGGGCCTGCCGTTCTCGCGTTTCGATAACGGCCGCATCTATCAGCGTCCGTTCGGCGGCCAGTCGAAAAACTTCGGTGAAGGTGGCCAGGCCGCACGTACCTGCGCCGCGGCCGACCGCACCGGCCACGCACTGTTGCACACGCTGTACCAGAACAACCTCAAGAACAACACGACGTTCTTGAACGAATGGTACGCGGTAGATCTGGTCAAGAACGCTGAAGGCGATGTGGTGGGCTGTATCGCCATGTGCATCGAGACCGGTGAAGTGGTTCACGTCAAATCGAAAGCCACCGTACTGGCCACCGGCGGTGCGGGCCGTATCTACGCCTCGACCACCAACGCCCTGATCAATACCGGCGACGGTATCGGCATGGCGCTGCGCGCCGGTTTCCCGATGCAGGACATGGAAATGTGGCAGTTCCACCCGACCGGGATTTACGGTGCGGGCACACTGGTCACCGAAGGCTGCCGTGGCGAAGGTGGTTACCTGATCAACAAGGACGGCGAGCGCTTCATGGAGCGTTATGCGCCGAACGCCAAAGACCTGGCGGGCCGCGACGTGGTCGCGCGTTCCATGGTCATGGAAATTCTTGAAGGCCGTGGCTGCGGCGAGAAGGGCGATCACGTCTTCCTGAAGCTCGACCATCTGGGCGAAGAAGTCCTCGGCAAGCGCCTGCCGGGTATCGTCGAGCTGTCCAAGACGTTCGCGCACGTCGATCCGGCCAAAGACCCGATTCCGGTCGTGCCGACCTGCCACTACATGATGGGCGGTATTCCGACCAACATTCACGGCCAGGCGATCACCCAGGACGACAGCGGCAAAGACCAAATCGTCAACGGTCTATATGCCTGTGGTGAAGCGGCGTGCGTGTCGGTTCACGGTGCCAACCGTCTGGGCGGCAACTCGCTGCTCGACCTGGTGGTCTTCGGCCGTGCCGCGGGCATGTTCATCGAAGGCGCGCTGAACGAAGGTATCGAGTACCTCGATGCATCCGAGTCGGACGTCGAGTTCGCCATGAAGCGTATCACCCGCTGGAACGAGTCGGAGGGCGGCGAAAGCATCCCTGCGCTGAAGGCAGAGCTTCAGGACATCATGCAGACCTCTTTCGGTGTATTCCGCGAAGAGAAAAACATGCAGGAAGGTGTCAAGAAGCTGGAAGAGCTGCGCAGCCGTATTGCGAACGCCCACCTGCCGGACAAGTCCAATGCCTTTAACACCGCGCGTGTTGAAGCCCTGGAGCTCGATAACCTGATGGAAGTGGCCGAAGCGACGGCGATCGCGGCCCTCGAACGTAAAGAAAGCCGTGGCGCTCACTCGCGCTACGACTACCCTGACCGTGATGATGTCAACTGGCTGAAACACTCGCTCTACTTCCCTGCCAGCAAGGTGCTGAAGCAGCGCGACGTCAACTTCAAGCCGAAAACCATGGATACGTTCGAGCCTAAGGTTCGTACCTACTAATCTCTGCAACGAGAGGGAGTCACTATGTCCAATCTTCAGGTATCCATATACCGTTACAATCCGGAAACCGACTCCGCACCTTATATGCAGGAGTTTCAGGTCGATACCAAAGGCCGCGATGTAATGGTGCTGGATGTTCTTCACATGATGAAGGAGCAGGACAGCGGGTTGGCGTTTCGGCGTAGCTGCCGCGAAGGCGTGTGCGGTTCCGACGGCATGAACATGAACGGCAAGAACGGTCTGGCCTGCATCACGCCGCTGTCGGACGTCGTCAAAGGCAACAAACTGACGCTGCGCCCGCTGCCCGGCCTGCCGGTCATCCGCGATATGGTCGTCGATATGGGGCTGTTCTATAAGCAGTACGAGCGTATCCAGCCGTACCTGCAGAACGATACCCCGGCACCGGCGATCGAGCGTCTGCAGTCACCGGAAGAGCGTGACAAGCTCGACGGCCTGTACGAGTGCATCCTGTGTGCCTGCTGTTCAACCTCGTGCCCGTCGTTCTGGTGGAACCCGGACAAGTTTGTCGGCCCGGCCGGTCTGCTGCAGTCGTACCGCTTCCTGGCGGACTCCCGCGATACGGCGACCCGCGAGCGCTTGACCGACCTGGAAGATCCGTTCTCCGTGTTCCGCTGCCGCGGCATCATGAACTGCGTGGCGGTGTGCCCGAAGGGCCTCAACCCCACGCGGGCGATCGGCAAGATCCGTGAAATGCTGTTGGCGGATGCCACCTGAGAAAAGGGGTTTCTATGCAAAAAAAGCGAATACCACTTAAGTTGCGTATCGATGCCACTTAAATCGTGGCGCTTCGCTTGTTATCATAGTCCCCGTCATGCGGTGCGGCGTTGCGCCGCACCGCATGACCAGTCAAGTTTAAAAGCCGGTGCCGCGAGTACCGGCTTTTGAGCATGAACTGATAAGAAATTGAATTGAAAAGGGTTTCCGGCCACTGGTCGGTACCGCCGGCAAATGTCCCGCCCCGCCGGCAGGGCAATACCGATGTCGCCGCGTTGATGCGACGATACCGATACCACCCCATCAGTGCAGGGTGACCGAGAGATGCAACAAGGCATAATGGAGTTGATGTGGCGTTCCTCTCACGTTAGTGGGGGCAATGCCCACTACGTGGAAGCGCTTTACGAGCAGTACCTCGCCGATCCTGAGTCTGTCCCTGACGAGTGGCGCAGCTATTTTGATCAGTTGCCGCGGCCCGAGGGCAGTGCCTCCCACGATGTTCCACTAAGCCCTATTCGTGATCAGTTCTATCAGTTGGGCCGTGAAAATCGCCCTGCCCGGGTAGCCGCCGCAGAAAGCGGCGAGAACAAAAAGCAGGTGAAAGTCCTGCAGCTGATCAACGCTTACCGCTTCCGTGGCCATCAGAAGGCCAACATCGATCCGCTTGGGCTGCGAAATCCCACCCCCGTTCCCGATCTCGACCTTTCTTTCCATCAGCTGTCCAAGGCTGACCTGGATACTGAGTTTCAAACCGGTTCGTTCTTCCTAGGTATCGACAAGGCGCCGCTGCGCGATATCGTCGATGCGCTGGATCGCACCTATTGCCGCTCTATCGGCTGCGAGATCATGCACATCGTCGATACCGAAGAGAAGCGCTGGCTACAGCGGCGCTTCGAGTCGGTACGCAGTGCGCCCAAGTTCAGCGATGACGTGCGCAAGCACGTGCTGGAACGCCTGACCGCTGCTGAAGGCCTGGAAAACTATCTGGCGTCCAAGTATCCGGGCACCAAGCGCTTCGGTCTGGAAGGCGGCGAAGCCTTTGTACCGATGATGGATGAACTAATCCAGCGGGCGGGCGGTTATGGCACTAAAGAAGTCGTCATTGGTATGGCTCACCGCGGGCGCCTCAACCTGCTGGTCAATATTCTGGGTAAAAACCCGGCGGAATTGATCGACGAGTTCGACGGCAAAAAGGTCATCGAGCGCGGTTCGGGCGACGTCAAGTATCACCAGGGGTTCAGTTCCAACGTCATGTCACCGGGCGGCGAAGTCCACCTGGCCATGTCGTTCAACCCGTCTCACCTGGAAATCGTCGCGCCGGTTGTCGAAGGCTCGGTACGTGCCCGTCAGGATCGCCGTAACGACGAAGAAGGCAGCAAGGTCCTGCCGATCAACGTTCACGGCGACGCGGCCTTTGCGGGCCAGGGTGTGGTGATGGAGACATTCCAGATGTCTCAAACCCGCGCCTACAAGACCGGCGGCACGGTGCATATCGTCATCAACAACCAGGTGGGCTTCACCACGTCGCATCCGCTGGATGCACGCTCCACCGAATACTGCACTGATATTGCCAAGATGGTGCAGGCACCGATCTTCCACGTTAATGGCGACGATGCGGATGCCGTGCTCCACGCGACGCAGGTGGCCCTGGATTACCGCCAGGAGTTCAAGAAAGACGTGGTCATCGACCTGGTGTGTTACCGTCGGCGCGGCCATAACGAAGCCGACGAGCCGTCCGGCACCCAGCCGATGATGTACTCCAAGATCAAAGATCATCCGTCCTCGCGCACTCTGTATGCCAAGCGTCTAGTCGAGGATGGCGTACTTTCAGAGGAAGACGCCAAGGCGATGATCGAAACCTATCGCGACGATCTGGTGGCCGGGAATCACGTGGCCAACGCGCTGGTTCAGGAGCCCAACAAGTCGTTGTTTGTCGACTGGACGCCATACCTTGGCCACGAGTGGACCGGTGATGCCGATACCACCTTCGACATGAAGCGGCTACAGCAGCTGGCGGCGAGAATGTGCGAGGTCCCTGATGGGGTCGACGTACAGCGCCAAGTGGCCAAGATCTACGAAGACCGGCGTAAGATGCAGGCCGGTGGCATGGGGCTCAACTGGGGCTTTGCGGAAACGCTGGCCTACGCCACGCTGCTCGAGCAGGGGCATCCGGTGCGCATTACCGGCCAGGACGTGGGTCGCGGTACCTTCTCCCACCGTCACGCGGTCGTGCACAACCAGAAAGACGGGTCGACGTACGTGCCGCTGCAGAACATGTTCGACGGGCAGCCGCGCTTCACGATTCACGATTCCTTCCTGTCGGAAGAAGCCGTGCTGGCGTTCGAGTACGGTTATTCGACCACGGCACCCAACGATCTGGTGATCTGGGAAGCTCAGTTCGGTGACTTCTTCAACGGCGCGCAGGTGGTGGTGGATCAGTTCATCTCCTCCGGTGAAACCAAGTGGGGCCGTTTGTGCGGTTTGACCATGCTGCTACCCCATGGCTATGAAGGTCAGGGGCCTGAGCACTCTTCCGCACGCCTTGAGCGCTTCCTGCAGATGTGTGCCGAGCACAACATGCAGGTATGTGTGCCGACCACTCCCGCGCAGATCTACCATTTAATGCGCCGTCAGGTGATTCGCCCGCTGCGCAAGCCGCTGGTGATCATGTCCCCCAAATCGCTATTGCGTCATAAACAAGCGACGTCCAGCCTTGAAGATCTGGCCCATGGCAAGTTCCACATGGTGCTGCCGGACCAGGCTGAGCTGGCGGACGAGAAGGTCACCCGCGTGGTGCTGTGTGCGGGCAAGGTCTACTATGACCTGGCAAATTGGCGCGCTGAAAACGAGCGTCACGATACGGCCATCCTGCGGCTCGAGCAGCTGTATCCCTTCCCGAAAGAAGAGCTTCTCGAAGCCCTTCAGGCATATACCCAGTTGGAAGATATCGTCTGGTGCCAGGAAGAGCCGTTGAACCAGGGCGCCTGGTACTCCAGCCAGCACCATATGCGCGCCGTGGCCGATATGCTCAAAGATGGCCTGGGACGTGAGTTGAAATTCGCAGGACGCCCGGCCTCTGCTGCTCCGGCAGCGGGCTATATGTCCGTCCATACTGAACAGCAGCGCCAGCTGGTGGAAGACGCGTTTAATCTTTAAGCGCCCACCGGATTTAGAGAACACATAAGGGAAACGACATGGCTACCGAGATCAAAGCGCCAACCTTTCCGGAATCCGTTGCCGAAGGCACCGTCGCCGCGTGGCACAAGAAGCCGGGCGACAGCGTTGAGCGTGACGAGCTGATCGTTGAGATCGAAACCGACAAAGTGGTGCTCGAAGTCGTCGCACCGGAAGCGGGTACCCTGACTGACGTGATGGCCGAAGAAGGCGATACCGTCCAGTCAGAGCAGGTGCTGGGCAAGATCGGCGAAGGCAAAGCCTCCGGCGATAGCGGTAAGAAAGAAGCCAAGTCTTCTGATGATGACAGCGCTGAGAAGTCTGAAGCCAAGTCGTCAGACGACAAGAAAGAAGCACCCAAAAAGGCCAGCGGCGGCGGCAAGCAGCACGATGTCAAGGCGCCCAGCTTCCCCGAGTCGATTCAGGAAGGCACCGTGGCCACTTGGCACAAGAAGGTGGGTGAAGCGGTCAAGCGCGATGAGGTGCTGGCCGACATCGAAACCGACAAGGTCGTGCTGGAAGTCGTTGCTCCCGCTGACGGCGCCCTGGCCGAGATCAAGGCCGAAGAAGGCAGCCAGGTCGAGTCAGAAGCCGTGCTTGCGACCTTCACCGAAGGCGCCGGCGGCGAAAGCGGTGGAGATGACGCCAATCCGGCCAAGTCGGAAAGCAGCGAAGACGAAGGCGCCGACGAGAAACTCGGCGACAAGATCCTTGCCCCGGCGGCCCGCAAGATGGTTGCCGAGCACGATCTGGACGTTACTAAGATCAACGGCACGGGCAAGGGCGGGCGCATCCTCAAGGAGGACGTGCAAAAAGCCGTGAAAGATGGCTCGGCGAAGAAATCCTCAGGCGGCGCTGCCGCGCCGAAAGCGGCGGCCGCTCCCGCGCCGGCGGTGGAAGGCGAGCGCCCCGAGAAGCGCGTGCCGATGAGCCGTCTGCGGCAGACCATCGCCAAGCGCCTGGTGCAGGCGCAGCAAACCGCGGCGATGCTCACTACCTACAACGAAGTCGACATGACCGCGGTCATGGAACTGCGCGCGCAGTACAAGGATACGTTCCTCAAGGCGCACGATACCAAGCTCGGCTTCATGGGCTTTTTCGTCAAGGCGGCCTCCGAGGCGCTCAAGCGCTTCCCGGACGTCAACGCCTCTATCGACGGTACCGACATCGTCTACCACGGCTACCAGGACATTGGCGTTGCCGTGTCCACGCCGCGCGGCCTGGTCGTGCCGGTACTGCGCGACACCGACAGCATGAAGATCGCCGATGTCGAGAAGACAATCGTCGACTTCGGTAAGCGGGCGCGTGACGGTAAGCTTGGCATCGACGAAATGCAGGGCGGTACCTTTACGATCACCAACGGCGGTATTTTCGGTTCGCTGATGTCGACCCCGATCATCAATCCGCCGCAAACCGCCATCCTGGGTATGCACAAGATTCAGGAACGTCCCATGGCGGTCAATGGCAAGGTCGAGATTCGCCCGATGATGTACCTGGCGGTTTCCTACGACCACCGGATGATCGACGGCAAAGACGCCGTTCAATTCCTGGTGACCATTAAAGAGCTGCTGGAAGATCCCGCACGCCTGTTGCTGGACGTGTAAGGTCATCGCGACCTACCAAGCTCTCACGTTCAATCGCACCCTGCCTTCTGCCCCACAAGGGAGAAGGCACCCAAGCTAAAGGAGCCAACATGGCTGACAAGTTTGATGTGATCGTTATTGGTGCCGGCCCCGGTGGTTATGTAGCGGCCATCCGTGCGGCGCAACTCGGGCTGAAAACTGCCTGTGTCGAAAAATGGATCGGCAAGGAAGGCAACGTCGTGCACGGCGGTACCTGCCTGAACGTTGGCTGTATCCCGTCTAAGGCGCTGCTTGAAGCGTCGCACAAGTTCGTCGAAGCGAAAGACGATTTCGACGACCTGGGCATTCAGGCCGGTGACGTCACCATGGACGTCAAAAAGATGATGGCGCGCAAGGACAAGATCGTTAAGAACTTGACCGGCGGCATCTCGGGCCTGTTCAAGGCCAACGGCGTTACCGCCATTGACGGCACCGGTAAAGTCATTTCCGGCAAGCAAGTGGAAGTCACCGATAAAGACGGCAAGGCGACCACCTACGACGCCGATAACATCGTCGTGGCGGCGGGCTCGGTGCCGGTTGAAATTCCGCCGACGCCGCTCACCGAAGGGCTGGTGGTCGACTCTACCGGTGCCCTGGAATTCCAGGAAACACCCAAGCGTCTGGGCGTGATTGGAGCGGGCGTGATCGGCCTGGAGCTGGGCAGCGTGTGGAATCGCCTTGGCTCCGAAGTCACCGTGCTCGAAGCCATGGATTCCTTCCTGCCCATGGTCGACGGTGCCATCGGTAAAGAAACCCAGAAGCTGCTCAAGAAGCAGGGCTTGGATATCAAACTCGGCGCTCGCGTGACCGGGTCGGAAACCAACGGCGACGAAGTCACCGTCAAGTACACCGACGCCGAAGGCGAACAGGAAATCACCTTCGACAAGCTGATTGTCTGCGTGGGTCGTCGTCCCTATACCAAAGGCGTGATTGCCGATGGGGTCAGCATTGAGCTTGACGAGCGTGGCTTCATCTTCGTTGACGATCAGTGCCGCACCAATGTCCCGGGCGTTTACGCCATCGGTGACTGCGTCCGTGGCCCGATGCTTGCGCACAAGGCCTCGGAAGAAGGCATCATGGTGGCGGACATCATCGCCGGTCATAAGGCCGAGATGAACTACGACGCCATCCCCAACGTCATCTACACCTTCCCGGAAGTCGCGTGGGTGGGGATTACCGAGGAAGAAGCCAAGGCGAAAGGTATCGAGGTGAAAACCGGTAGCTTCCCCTTCGCAGCCAGCGGCCGTGCGATGGCCAACAACGCCACCGAAGGCAACGCCAAGATCATTGCCGACGCGAAAACCGACCGTATTCTGGGCATGCACATTGTGGGTCAGCACGCCGGTGAGATGATTGCTCAGGGCGTGATTGCCATGGAGTTCGGCTCCAGCGCTGAAGACCTGGCGCTGACTTGCTACGCGCACCCGACCATGTCAGAAGCGGTTCATGAAGCCGCGCTTGCGGTGGAAGGTCATGCCATTCATATGGCGAACCGCAAGAAACGCAAGTAATACAGTAAGTAACAACGAAGCGCCACCGACAGGTGGCGCAACACTTTCGGCCTTGGCGTTACGTCCAAGACACGAAAGCACGGGGATGATCAGCGCTTCAGGCGTTGGTCATCATTCGAGTCACATGCAACCAATGGCATGAATCGATGAACCTTCACGAGTATCAAGGCAAACAGCTGTTTGCTGATTATGGTCTGCCAGTGTCCAAGAGTTTTGCGGTGGACACTCCCGAAGAAGCGGAAGAAGCATGTAAAAAGATCGGCGGCGACATGTGGGTGGTTAAAGCCCAGGTGCACGCAGGCGGTCGTGGTAAGGCGGGCGGCGTCAAGCTGATCAAAGATCCTGCCGAAGCCAAAGCCTTTGCGGCGCAGTGGCTGGGCAAGAACCTGGTGACCTTCCAGACGGACGAACACGGCCAGCCGGTCGCCAAGATTCTGGTTGAAACCTGCACCGATATCGCCGATGAGCTTTATCTGGGCGCGGTTGTCGACCGTACGACCCGCCGCGTGGTCTTCATGGCCTCTACCGAAGGCGGCGTTGAGATCGAGAAAGTCGCGGAAGAAACACCTGAGAAAATTCTCAAGGCCGAGATCGATCCGCTGGTCGGCGCACAGCCGTACCAGGCGCGCGAGCTGGCCTTTGCGCTGGGCCTTTCCGGCGACCAGATCAAGCAGTTCACCAAAATCTTCCTGGGGCTGTCCAAGCTGTTCCACGAGAAAGACCTGGCACTGCTGGAAATCAACCCGCTGGTCGTCACCGAGCAGGGCAACCTCCACTGCCTCGACGCCAAACTGGGCCTCGACAGCAACGCGCTGTACCGTCACCCGGACCTACAGGCTATGCGTGATCCGTCGCAGGAAGACGAGCGCGAAGCCGAAGCAGCCGCCTGGGAACTTAACTATGTCGCGCTGGATGGCAACATCGGCTGCATGGTTAACGGTGCGGGCCTGGCCATGGGCACCATGGACATCGTCAACCTGAATGGCGGCAAGCCGGCCAACTTCCTTGACGTTGGCGGCGGCGCGACCAAAGAGCGCGTTGCGGAAGCCTTCAAGCTGATTCTGTCTGACGACTCCGTCAAAGCCGTGCTGGTCAACATCTTCGGCGGTATCGTACGTTGCGACATGATCGCTGAAGGCATCATCGGTGCCGTTGAGCAGGTCGGTGTCAACGTACCGGTGGTCGTACGTCTGGAAGGGAACAACGCCGAGCTAGGCACGGAAAAACTCGCGTCTAGCGGTCTGAATATCATCGCGGCTACCAGTCTGACCGACGCGGCTCAGCAGGTCGTTAAAGCGGCGGAGGGCAAGTAATGAGCATCCTGATCGATAAGAACACCAAGGTCATCTGCCAGGGCTTTACCGGTGGCCAGGGTACGTTCCACTCCGAGCAGGCGATTGCCTACGGTACCCAGATGGTCGGCGGTGTAACGCCGGGCAAAGGCGGCCAGGAGCACCTGGGTCTGCCGGTTTTCAACACCGTGAAAGAAGCAGTCGAGAAAACCGGCGCGGAAGCCAGCGTGATCTACGTACCGGCGCCGTTCTGTAAAGACTCTATCCTTGAAGCCGCTAATGCGGGCATCAAGCTGATCGTGTGCATTACCGAAGGTATCGCGACCCTCGACATGCTCGACGCAAAAGTAAAATGCGACGAGCTGGGCGTTCGCCTGATCGGCCCGAACTGCCCCGGTGTTATCACCCCGGGCGAATGTAAAATCGGCATCATGCCGGGCCACATTCACCAGCCGGGCCGCGTGGGTATCGTATCGCGCTCTGGTACGCTGACCTACGAAGCCGTCAAGCAGACGACGGATCACGGTTTTGGTCAGTCTACCTGTGTGGGCATCGGCGGCGACCCGATTCCGGGCTCCAACTTCATCGACATCCTTGCGATGTTCGAGAAGGACCCGAAAACCGAAGCGATCGTCATGATCGGCGAGATCGGTGGCACCGCTGAAGAAGAAGCCGCGGCGTACATCAAGGATCACGTGTCCAAGCCGGTGGTTTCCTACATTGCGGGTGTAACAGCACCTCCCGGCAAGCGTATGGGCCACGCGGGCGCGATCATCTCCGGCGGTAAAGGCACCGCTGACGAGAAGTTCTCCGCCCTGGAAGACGCGGGTGTCAAAACCGTGCGTTCGCTCGCCGAAATCGGCGACGCGTTGAAGGAAGTAACCGGCTGGTAAGCGGTTAACTTGAAAGGCGCGCGAAACAGTGCGCCCGATTGAAAAAGAGCACCTACGGGTGCTCTTTTTTTGTAATGATGGATTGATCCTTCGGCAGTTTCGCGGGCTTGAGCAGGCGGAACCCATAGCTCAGAAAAAACGGCGCGCCGGCGGCCAGATACAGGTGATAGCTCACCAGTCGCCAGATCAGTACCGAAGCGGCGGCCTGCTCAGCCTCCATCAACGGCAGCAGCAGCGAACCCACGCCGACTTCCGCGGCGCCGGCACCGCCGGGTAAAAAGCTTAGCTGGCTGGCGGCCATGGCCAGCATTTGGGTCAGAAAGGTCCATACCCAGTCGACGTTGCCGCCGACACCCAGCACGGCCAGGTAGAGCAGGCTGTAGCGCATCAGCCAGTGCGCGGTGGTCAGCGCCATCATCGCAAGCAGAGTGGACCGCGGTAGCGCCAGGGTTACCTTCAGCGCCTGACGGAACCCCAAAAAGCCTCGCGCAAGCCGTCTGCGCCGGTAACGACTGAGCCAGGTGAGCCTGAAGCGCTGCGCGCGCAGCAGGCGGGGAAGGTGGTAGACCAGCAGGCAGATCAGCGTGGCGACGATTACCAGCCCCGCCAGGGCCGACTGGACCAGTGCCTGATGCGGCCAGTGAACGTCACCAATCAACGACCACAGCACCAGCCCACCGAGCATACTGAGAAAAAACAGCATGTCGCAGCCCTGGTCAATCAGAAACACGGCGCTGCCTTTGGAAGGCGGCAGGCCACGCTGGGCCAACAGCACCAGCAACGTGGCGGCGCCGCCACTGCCGCCTGGCGTGGCGCACAGGGCGAATTTGGAGGCCAGCTCAATACCCAGGGCACCGCGCTGGCCGAGCGCGCCTGCCCGGCCGCCCAGCATCAAACGCAGCCGCGCGGCGTTCAGGTTCCAGCATAGCGCGGCAAGCGTCAGCATCAGCAGCAGTATGCCGAGCGGGAACTGCCTCACCCGCTGCCAGGCCTCGCTGCCGCCGATCCAGGCGGTGAGCAGCAAGGGCAAGCCCAGCGCCAGGACGATCATCACGATAGGCAGCGACCGCCAGCGGCGCCCGCTGCCGTGTTTAACGTGGTTGGGGGAGCGCATAAGGCAGGGCAGTATCGGTAAGGCTTTCATAGTGCGCCAGCAGGGCGTGCATCACGCTATCCCAGTTGAAGTGGCGTTCCACATGGCGGCGCGCATAACGGCCGCTGGCGGCAATGTCATTACTGAACAGCGCTTCGCAGGCGTCGGCCATGGCGGTCGGGTCCAAAGGGCGGCACAGAATGCCCGCCCCCAGGGGGACGTTTTCGGCCAGTGCGCCGGCTCTGGCGGCCACCACCGGGATGCCGCAGGCCATGGCCTCCTGGGCAATCAGGCCAAAGGTTTCCCGCGTGCCGGCGTGTAGCAGGGCGTCGCTGCTGGCCAGTGCCTTGGCGACCTCGTGCACGCCGCAGCAGCGGTCTACCACGGTGACGTTGGTGGGGACCTGGTGGGGCATGCCCGGGCCCATCAGCAGCAGGTGATAGCCGCCGCCCAGCTTGCGCATGGTGGCCAGCAGCACATCGATATTTTTCTCGCGTGAAAAGCGGCCGACAAAAATCAGCAGCCGCTTACCCGCCGGTATTCCCAGGCTTGCGCGAAACTCGGCGTCGTATTGAGCGGGGTGGAAGTGGTTGAGGTCGACGCCCAGCGGCTGAACGCGCACCTGCTCGACGCCCCAGTCCCGGAGACGGTCGGCCATGGCCTGGCAGGGCGCCAGCACACTGTCAAACTGGCCATAGAGTTGGCTCACGTAGCGAATCAAGCGCTGGCGTACGTACCGACCAAAGCGGTCCCCCATCAAGCGTGGTAGGTCAGAGTGATAAAACCCGACCACGGGCACGCCCAGCTGCTGGCCGGCCTCGAGCGCTGCCCAGGCGGTCACGTAGGGGTCACCCGCCTCGATGATGTCGGGGCGCAGGCCGATCAATGCATCGCGCCAGGGAGCCGCGCGCAGGGGAAAGCGATAGCCCTGACCGAGGGGCAGGCGAAACGCCGGCAGGGTGTGCTGGTCGCCGAGGCTGTCCCGCTCCGCGCCCGGGACCAGGAGGCTGGTGCGCAGTTCAGGGTAGCGGGCAAAGACGCGATGTTTGGCCTGAAGGTAGGTACGAACGCCGCCGCTGGCGGGGGCGTGAAACATGGTGACATCGGCGATGTGCAAGGTAACCTCCGTGCCGCTTGGGTGACATTAATCACCTTAACCAACAAATAAGTCAGTTCGACGACAGTGGCCTGTTCCCTGTTTATGGGCCGTATTGCGTAGCCAACGCTTGACTAATGCCGGAATAGGTCCAATATACCATCCATATAGATGGTATATGGAATCCAATTGGATGTTATGGCGGTTGGATAATCACTTCCAGGGCAGCGAGGCATACCCGATGAGCGTGCATGAACTGCGCCGCCGATCCGGCGACACAAGCGAGAAAATCACTATCAACCTGGGGGTTGTCGACCTGGGGCAGATCGATCTGCTGGTCCAGGAAGGCTTCTATTCCAACCGAACCGACCTGATTCGTACGGCCATTCGCAATCAGCTGGCGACCCACGCCGAGGTCGTGAAAGAGACCGTTACCCGCAAGGCCTTTGTGCTGGGGCTTGAGCATTACTCTCGCGGGGACCTGGAAACTCGACAGGCGGCGGGCGAGATGCTGCAGATTCAGGTGCTGGGGATGGCCAGCATTGCCGATGACGTCACCCCCGAGCTTGCCCTCTCCACTATCGAGTCGGTCGTGGTGCTCGGCGCCTTGCATGCCAGCGCGGCCGTCAAGGCCGCCCTGGCGGATCGCATTCACTAATGAGGGACATGACCATGATCAGCGACAGCATCACCCAACGGATGGAAGAAGCAACCCGGCTCACACGTGCGGGCAAGCTCCACGACGCCATGGCCCTCCTGAAGGGCGCCATGCCAGCAACACCAGCCGAGCAAACGCCAACACCAACGTCCCGGGGAGGGAATACCTTCGAGGGCAGCTGGGAAGTCGTGGATGACCCGAAAGCGTCGGCTTCATCGCCCGGCCACGCGCGGCGTACGCATACCAGCGCGTTCACCACCGGCAGTTTTAGTTGCCGAGCGGGCTCGCGTGATTACAAGCTCTTTATTCCCAGCGGCCATCACGGGCAGGCGCTTCCGCTGGTGGTGATGCTGCACGGCTGCACGCAAAATCCCGATGACTTTGCGGCCGGTACTGAGATGAACCGGCTGGCCGAAGCGCAGCAGTGTTGCGTGCTGTATCCCGCCCAGCCAACGTCTGCCAACACCTCGAAGTGCTGGAACTGGTTCAAGGCCGAAGACCAGCAGCGCGAGGGTGGCGAGCCCGCCATCCTTGCAGGCATGGTCCGCCAGATTGTCCACCAGCATGGGCTCGATGCCACGCGTGTCTACGTCGCCGGGCTTTCCGCCGGTGCCGCCATGGCCACGACTCTGGCGATGACCTACCCGGACCTGTTTGCGGCGGTGGGTGTGCATTCAGGCTTGCCCCACGGCGTGGCCAAGAGCCTACCCGATGCGTTGGGCGCCATGCAGGGCGGCACCGGGCCTCTTGGCAGTGCCACGCAAAGTGCGAAGTGGGCGTCGCAGGTGCCGGCGATCATCTTCCATGGTGACCGCGACACCACCGTCCACCCGAGTAATGCCGACCGCGTCGCCGCCCAGTACGCCTCGCATCCAGGGAGCGAAAAGGGCAAATTCGGGAGTGCTGGTGGCCAGTCCACCGTCGAACAGGGTCGCGTGGCCAACGGGCATGCCTACACGCGTACGGTTCATCGCGACGCCAGTGGCAAGCCACGCATGGAGCAGTGGCAGGTACACGGAGCAGGCCACGCCTGGTCAGGAGGTAGTGCGAAGGGCAGCTACACGGATCCCAAAGGCCCCGACGCGACAAGCGAAATGCTACGTTTCTTCTTTCAGCACCAGCTGACCAAGGTGTAGCCGCTTCAATGGAAACTCGGTAAGACAGATACAACCACGGCGCCCTGGGGCGCCGTGGTTGTTTATCGCGTAGGTTAACTAACGGGTTTAAGCGGCAGGGCGCGCCACCAGCGAGCGGGTCTCTTCGCGAGCCTCAGTGAGTACCACGCGAAGCGAGTCGCCAAGCTTGTAACGCTCTTCGCCTTCGATCTGGATGCGGCCTTCCTTGTCGTCGATGACCACCTTGCTACGGTCGCTGTGCATCAAGGGCGCGGGCACAAAGGCCGTGGCGCCGTTTTCGACCAGGCGAACGCGCATGCCGCCACGGTTGATCGCCATGATCTCAGCGTCAAAGGTGTCCTGGTTTTGCGCGGCAGGCGTCAGGTAGCGGACGTAGAGCCAGTCCTTGACGTCACGCTCGGCCATGCGATTCAGTCGGCGACGCTCGGTCAACTGCTCGGTGAGCTGCTGGCTGGCTTCCGCGGGTGCCTGTTCGCCTTTCAGCACGCGCTTGATCAAGCGGTGGTTGACCATATCGCCGTACTTACGAATAGGCGATGTCCAGGTGGCGTAGGCCGCCAGACCCAGGCCAAAGTGCGGGCCAGGCTGGGCGGACATGCTGGTAAAGCCCTGGAAGCGGCGCAGGCGGGCATCCAGCCAGGCGTCGTCGCGGCTTTCAAGCGCACGCTTGAGGTCCTTGTAGTGGGCAAGCTCGGTCAGAGCTTCCTGGTTGACCTCGATCTCTTGGCCGGCCAGAAACTCCTGCGCGGCCTCGGCTTTTTCCGGCTCAAAAGCGCGGTGCACGTTAAAGATGCCGTGACCGATGTGCTTGGCGAGGAAGTCGGCGCAGCAGGCATTCGCCGCAATCATTGACTCTTCGATCATGCGGTTGGCAATGCGCCGGTCTTCGGTGCGAATCGCCAGCACGTTGCCGGCATCGTCCAGGTCGAAGACGTAATCCGGACGATCTTTAAATACCAGGGCGTGCTCGTTACGCCAAGCCGTGCGTGCTTCCGTCAAATCGCGCAGGGCGGTGAGCTGTTCGCCGATTGTGTCCGCTGGCGCCCAGTCGCCTTCGCCATCGATCCAGTCCGAGACGTGGTCGTAGGCAAGTTTGGCGTGGGACCGAACGTTGGCGGCGAAAAAGCGATAGTCGCCCAGGCTGCCGTCGGCATTGATATCCAGCGTGCAGGCCAGTGCCGGGCGATCCTTGCCTTCCCACAGCGAGCAGAGGTCATCGGCCAGCTGCTCGGGCAGCATGGTGACGTTCTGACCCGGCAGGTAAACCGTAAAGGCGCGGGTGCGCGCTTCAAGATCTGCCGCGTGGCCTTCTTTGACGTAGGCGGTGGGGTCGGCGATGGCGACGCTCAGCTGCCAGCCGCCGTCGTCGCGGCGGGTGACGTGCAGGGCGTCATCCATATCGCGGGTTTTTTCGCCGTCGATCGTGAAGAAAGGGAGCGCCGTGAGGTCTTCACGGGTCAGGCCTTCATCCATCAGCGGCCAGTCGCTGCCCGCATCAGGGCATTCCTGCTCAAGCGCATGACGCGCCAGGGTGACGCGCCACGGTACGGCGGGATCGTCGGACTTGGCGACCAGCTCGTCGATCTGGCTGAAAAAGCCGCGGTCGTTCTCTCTGAGCGGGTGACGCACCAGACGTGCCACCACCCAGTCGCCATCGGCAATGGTGGATTCGTCCAGGCTGTTCTTGATGCGCGCCTTGAGTACGTTGCGAATCGACGGATGATCCGGCACCACTGCCAGACGATCTTCGCGCTTTTGCACCCGCGCCACAAAACGGTCGAGCCCGGCTTCGATCAGCTTTTCCGGCTCGATGGATTTTTTATCGCCGTTTTCATGGATGACGCCCTCGACGCGGTCGCCGTGCAGCACCTGCTTCATGGCGGGCGGCGGCACGAAATAGGACTCGCCGTCGTCGGTTTCGAGAAACCCAAAGCCTTTCTCGGTAGCTTTAATCACCCCTTCGGCACGCGGGGTGGTATCACGAATCTGTTGCTTGAGCGACGCAAGCACGGAATTGTTTTGCAGCATGAGGTCAATCAGTTAGCGAAGGTAGGTTGCCACTATACGGATTCCCACAGGCTGCGCCAATTGTCTATGGCGTTGGCGGTTTTCCGCTACGCCAAGTCAACCACTTACATGCCGTTTGCCGAATCGGGTAAGCTACGGACACATCTTTCGGGAGCGCGCTATGACACCACGGCTAATTGTTTCGGACCTGGATGGCACCCTGTTGGGGAGTGACCACAGACTGCACGATGAGACAGTTGACGTACTTCGCCAATTGCATGATCAAGGCCACCACGTCGCACTAGCCTCGGGTCGCCACTACCATGATATGAAGGTGTTTCGCGATCAGTTGGCTATTCCCGCGCACTTGATCAGCACCAATGGTGCTTATGTACATGATCCCGATGATGCCTTGTTGGCGGCGAATCACCTTGAGCCTGAACATGCAAAGACGCTCATCGGTCTTCCGCGTCCGCCTCAAGTACGGCTTAACCTTTATCGTGAAAGCGGCTGGCATATTGATTCAGAGGCTCCACATTTATTGTCACTTCACGCTTCTACCGGTTTTGGCTATGAAGTCGTGCCGCCCGCGCAAATGGACGCTAATGGTGTAGGCAAAGTGCTGTATCTAGGCGATCCAAATGCGCTGAAACAGCTAGAAGCCCAGGCGCAAGAGGCCCACGGCGACAACCTGCATATTACTTACTCCACGATCGACTCGCTGGAAATCATGGCCGGTGGCGTCAACAAAGGCGTGGCGCTTTCATCACTGCTTGAACGATTGGGCTTAACGCCTGCCGACTGCCTGGCATTCGGCGATAACCTCAACGACACGGAAATGCTCAGTTTGGCGGGCGAAGCCCAGGTGATGGCCAACGCTCATCCCGCGCTGTTCGACCGGGTGTCGGGCGGTGAGCGCATCGGGCATCACGGTGAGGCGGCCGTGGCCAAGTGGCTGCGCAAGCGCTTCGGGCTGTGAGCCGCTTACCACCTTAGTCGAGGTTACCTTGTCAGCATCGCGGCGCTCGCCCATGATCGATTTCCATTGATAACAATAAAGTGGTCTATGTCTGCCGCGATGACCTCCGCCACCACGACTTCCTCCACCCCGACCAAGCCCGCAACCCTGTTCGTGGTCGACGATGACCTGGAAATCTGTGAACTGCTTGCGGATTACCTGGGCCGTCACGGCTATCAGGTATTCACCGCTCAGGATGCCGATGCCTTGCGAACGCTCATGCACATGGGGGCGGCGGATCTGTTGATCGTCGATCTGATGCTGCCGGGGGATGACGGCTTTTCGATCTGCCGCGAGGTACGCAAGCACAGTGAAGTGCCGATCATCATGCTCACGGCCAGCGCCGACGAAACCGATCGCATACTGGGCCTGGAGCTGGGCGCTGACGACTATCTGGGGAAGCCCTTCAACCCCCGCGAGCTACTGGCACGGATCAAGGCGGTGCTGCGCCGCACGCGGCCGGTGACGCCCACGCCCAGCGCCGGCCAGGCGCGCTGCGTCCGTTTTGGCGACTGGCAACTGGATCGCATGACCCGCGAGCTGATCGACCGGCAGGGCGAGCGCACCGCGCTGTCCGGGGCCGACTTCCAACTGCTTCAGGTGTTTCTGGAACGCCCCGCCACGGTGCTGACCCGTGACGATCTGTATGCGCTCACTCGCGGCCGTGACGCTCCACCGCTGGATCGCTCGATTGACGTCCATGTCTGCCGGTTGCGTCAGCGGCTGGGTGAAGACGCCCAGCATTCGCAGCTGATTCGCACCGTCCGCGGCGCCGGCTATATCCTCACCGCCCGCGTCGATGCGCTGACGTGACCAGGGCACGCTGGCTCAAGCGCCGTGCCGCCCGCTGGCTGCCGACCACGCTGCGCGGTCGCTTTGTGATCATCATGCTGGCGGGCGTGCTGGTGGCTCAGATCGCCAGCTATGCCATCTGGACCTCCCAGGTGCGCTCGAGCCAGCTGCGCCAGCTCGATGAACTATCCACCAATATGGCGTTCAGCATTGCCTCCACGATGCAGTATTTCCGCTCGCTGCCCTACGATTACCGCCATATCGTGCTCGATCAGCTGCGCAATATGGGCGGCACGCGTTTTTTCGTCAGCATCAACGAGCGCCGCTTGGACATCGAGGATATCGGTGCCGGGCCTGAAAAACGGGTGGTGGTGGATAACGTTCGTACCATTCTCATCGAGCAGCTCAATATCGAGGATGTGGTGGTGGAGTTTTCTCGCCCCGAGACGCTCCGCGTATTGAATAATCAGGTACTGCTCAAGGACCTGCCGCCGCGCTGGGGCCAGCACAGTTTGCTGATGGAGCCGCTTTCGCCGCCGATTCTGGTGGTCCAGTTGGAGCTGGCGCCCGACACCTGGCTGTACGTGGCCACGCTGCTGGGGGTGCCGGATATTTTCTCCGGGTATCGCTGGCTGTCCGAAGAGCGCGTGCTGGTGGGGCTTTTGGTACTGCTCAGCGTGATTGCGCTGTCGCTGCTGGGGATTCGTAGCGCAACCCGCCCTCTGGCGCGGCTTTCCAGGGCAGCCCTGCAGCTCGGCGATGACCTGGATATGCCGCCGCTAAAGGAAAGCGGCCCCAAGGAGGTGGCTGCCACCGCGGTGGCGTTCAACCGCATGCAGCAGCGTATACGTGAACAGATCGAAGAGCGGGAGCGGCTGTTCTCGGCGATTTCCCATGATCTGAAAACCCCGCTCACCCGGCTGCGCCTACGCGCTGAAATGCTCGATGACGAGGTTCAGCGCGAACGTTTCTGCGCCGCGCTGGACGAACTGGATAGCCTGGTGAAGGGCGCACTGGCCTCGGTGAAAGGTCTGGACCTTCACGAAACGCCCGAGCCGGTGGCGCTGGTGCCGATGATCGATGACATCGCCGAGGCACTGCGCCTGCAGGGCGGCCGCGTCACCGTTCAGGGCGATGTGTCGCCGCTCACCGTCAAGCCCCTGGCGTTCAAACGCTGCCTGGCCAACCTGCTGGAAAATGCCGTCTTCTATGGCCAGCGGGCCGAGGTGTCGCTTGCTGAGCACGCTGGCGTCGTCAGTATCCTGATTCGCGACCACGGCCCGGGCATCCCGGATTCGCAGCTTGTCCGGGTGTTTTCGCCGTTTGTCCGTCTGGAACCGTCGCGCAGCCGCCACACCGGCGGCAGCGGGCTGGGGCTGGGCATCGCCCGCCATATTGCCAGAGCCCACGGCGGTGATATTCAGCTGGCCAACCATCCCCAGGGCGGGCTTTGCGTCACCCTGACGGTCCCTCATCATGAAACTATTACCGACTTGTAATAAACCTTCAACACTATGCAGGACTCGGTAACGACCTTGTGGTGGTCTTATACAGTACGCTGTGACCTGTCATTGACGGTACACAACAACAACACAAGGAGTTACCCATGCCCACGTTGAAGAAATCCACGCTTGCACTTGCCACTGCGCTTGCCGGCCTGACCATGGCGTCCCAGGGTCAGGCCAACGACGTCGAAGTACTGCACTGGTGGACCTCCGGTGGTGAAGCCCGGGCTGCCAACGTTCTCAAGGAGTTGATGGAAGCAGAAGGTTACGGCTGGGAAGATTTTGCCGTGGCGGGCGGCGGTGGCGAGACGGCCATGACGGTGCTGAAATCCCGTGCCATGTCAGGCAACCCGCCGTCAGCGGCGCAGATCAAAGGACCCGAGATTCAGGAATGGGGCGAACTCGGCCTGCTGGGCAATTTGAATGACGTTGCCGAGGCCGAAGACTGGGATGGCCTACTGCCCGAGGTGGTCGCCGAGATCATGCAGTACGACGGCCAGTACGTGGCCGTGCCTGCCAACGTCCATCGGGTCAACTGGTTGTGGGCCAACCCCGACGTCCTGGACGACGCCGGCGTTGAGATGCCGACCACGCTTGATGAGCTGTTCGAGGCCGGCGACGCCATTCGCGAGGCGGGCTACATTCCATTGGCCCACGGCGGCCAGGCATGGCAGGACGCCACCATCTTTGAAAGTGTCGTCATCGGCAGCCAGGGCGGCGAGTTTTACCAGCGCGCGCTGGTCGACCTTGATCCCGAGGCGCTGGGCGGCGAACAGATGGTCGATGCGCTGGAAGACTTCAAGCAACTGCGCGAGCTGATGGACGACGGCATGTCCGGGCGTGACTGGAACATCGCGACGGGGATGGTGATCGATGGTGAGGCCGCCATGCAGATGATGGGCGACTGGGCCAAGGGTGAGTTTACCGCGCGCGGCCTGACTGCCGGCGAAGATTACCTGTGCGCCCCGGCGCCAGGCACCGAGGACGTGTTTGCCTTCAATATCGATAGCCTGGCCATGTTCCGGGTCAGCGAAGAAGGCGAACTGGAAGCCCAGCAAGCGCTGGCCCGCCTGGTGCTCGAGCCGACTTTCCAGGAAGCCTTCAACCTGGCCAAGGGATCGATTCCCGCCCGCCCGGATCTGGACATGAGCGCGTTCGACAGCTGTGCCCAGCAGTCGCTCAGCGACTTCCAGCGCACCGCTGACGAAGGCGGCCTCGTGCCCAGCATGGCCCACGGCATGGCGGTTCGAGCCGACGTCCAGGGGGCCATCTTCGATGTCGTGACCAACTACTTCAACGACGACGACATGCAAGCTGAAGAAGCCGCCGAGCGTCTGGTCAATGCGGCTGAAGCGGCCTCGTTCTAACGTTCATGCGCAACGATTACAGGCGATGACAGGCGCCGCCGCGTCGGCGGCGCCAGCGCTTTTAGGCGAGGACGTTTCTCCATGAAAAACACTGCTACCCCGCGCGTTGGGCAACCCGCCCCGCACGCGGCGACCTCGGGTGGGCTGCAGGCGTGGTTGCCACGGCTTGTGCTGGCTCCGTCGGTCGCCATCTCGCTGTTCTTTGTCTACGGCTTCATGCTGTGGACCTTCATTCTGTCGCTTACCAGCTCGCGCATGCTGCCCAGCTACGACTTTGTCGGCTTTGGCCAGTACGCGCGCTTGATGACCAATGACCGCTGGTGGGTAGCGTCCACCAACCTGATGATCTTCGGCACGCTGTTCGTGCTGATCTGCCTGGTGATCGGTGCGCTGTTAGCCATGCTCCTCGACCAGAAAATCCGTCAGGAAGGCGCGCTGCGCACGATCTACCTCTATCCCATGGCATTGTCCTTCATCGTCACCGGGGTCGTCTGGAAATGGCTGCTTAACCCCGGCCTGGGTATTCAGGCAATGGTGCGGAGCTGGGGCTTCGAGTCGTTCCGGTTCGACTGGCTGGTCGACCCGCAAATGGCGGTTTACACCCTGGTGATTGCGGCCGTATGGCAGGCATCGGGGTTTGTCATGGCGCTGTTTCTGGCTGGCTTGCGCGGCATCGACGACAGCATCGTCAAGGCCGCTCAGCTCGACGGTGCCAGCCTGCCGCGCATCTATTGGCGGGTCGTCATGCCTTGCCTGCGCCCTGTGGTGTTCAGCGCGGTGATGATTCTGGCCCACATCGCCATCAAAAGTTTCGATCTGGTGGTGGCGCTGACTGGCGGTGGGCCAGGCTATGCCACCGACCTGCCGGCCACTTTCATGTACGCCCACGCGTTCAATCGCGCCCAGATCGGTTTGGGCTCCGCCAGCGCCATGCTGATGCTGGGCGGCGTGCTGGCGATCCTGATTCCGTATCTGTACTCCGAACTGAGGAGCCGCAAGCATGGCTAACGTGATTCGTCGTCAGACGCTGGGTGCGCGGATCAGTCGCGCTGCGGTGTATAGCGTGCTGATCCTCGCGGCGCTGTTCTATCTGTTGCCCTTGATCGTGATGCTGATCACCTCGGTGAAACCGCTCAGCGAAATCAGCCCCGGCACGCTGCTGACACTGCCGCAGGATCCGACCCTTGCGCCCTGGGCAAAGGCCTGGGGTGAAGCCTGCACCGGCATGCGCTGCGAAGGCGTCGGCGGTTACTTCTGGAATTCGTTTGCGATCGTCATTCCGGCGGTGCTGATCTCCACGATGATCGGCGCACTGAACGGCTATGCCCTGACCAAATGGCGCTTCAAGGGCGCCGATCTGGTCTTTGCGCTGATGCTGTTTGGCTGCTTCATTCCGTTTCAGGTGGTGCTGCTGCCCATGGCGCAGACCCTTGGGTGGCTGGGTATTTCCAGCTCCCGCGCGGGCCTGATACTGGTTCACGTGGTGTTCGGAATTGCCTTTACCACGCTGTTTTTCCGCAACTTCTACGTGGGCATTCCCAATGAGCTGGTGTCGGCGGCAAAGCTCGACGGGGCCGGATTTTTCCGTATTTTCTGGCGCATTTTAGTACCCGTCTCAACGCCGATCATCGTGGTGTCGGTGATCTGGCAGTTCACCCAGATCTGGAACGACTTCCTGTTCGGCGTGGCGTTTTCTGGCCACAACACCCAGCCCGTCACCGTCGCGCTCAATAACCTGGTCAATACCTCGACCGGGGTGCGCGAATACAACGTGGACATGGCCGCGGCGATGATTGCCGCCTTGCCCACGCTGGTGGTGTACGTGCTGGCGGGTAAATATTTTGTGCGCGGGCTGACCGCAGGCTCCGTGAAAGGCTAATAACAACTAGGATTTTCATTATGGCAGCGTTAGAAATCCACAACGTGCGCAAGGACTTCGGCAGCGAACGGGTGCTGAAAGACGTCAGTATTTCGATTGATTCCGGGGAATTCCTGATTCTGGTGGGGCCGTCGGGATGCGGAAAGTCGACGTTGATGAACGCCATCGCCGGGCTTGAGCCGGTGACCAGCGGGACTATCTGCATCGATGGCGAAGACGTCACCTGGCGGACACCCGCCGAGCGGGATATTGCTATGGTCTTCCAGTCCTACGCGCTCTATCCCAGCATGACGGTGCGTCAGAACATCAGCTTCGGGCTTGAAATGCGCAAGGTGCCCAAGCTTGAACGCCAGGCCGCTGTCGAGCGAGTGGCCGACCTGCTGCAGATTACCCATCTTCTCGAGCGCAAGCCCTCGCAGCTTTCCGGTGGCCAGCGCCAGCGGGTGGCCATGGGCCGCGCGCTGGCGCGGGAACCCAAGGTTTATCTGTTCGACGAGCCGCTATCCAACCTGGATGCCAAGCTGCGCGTCGATATGCGCACGGAAATTAAAAAGCTGCATCAGCGTCTGGGCACCACCATCGTCTACGTCACTCATGATCAGGTAGAGGCCATGACGCTTGCCGACTGCATTGCGGTGATGCGCGACGGCCATATCCTGCAGCTGGGTAGCCCCGACGAGGTCTACAACAACCCGGTGGACATGTTCGTGGCGGGCTTTATGGGCTCGCCGTCGATGAACTTCATCACGGCAACCCTCGAGCGGGACGGCGACGGCTATGCGGTGCGTATTGCAACGCCCGACGAAGACGACCTGTGCCTGCCCTGGCCGGCTGCACGGGTCACGGCGGCGATGACCGAGAAGCTCGATCAGCCGGTGATTCTTGGCCTGCGGCCCGAGCATTTCAGCGAAGAGGATGAGCGCTTGAGCACCCAGGCCGAGGGTACCTTGCTGCATACCCGCGTGACGGTGGTCGAGCCCACCGGGGCCGATATGCTGCTGCGCCTGCCGCTGGGTGAACAGGAGGTGACCGCGCGGGTCGGGCCCAAGTGCGCCGTTTCCCCCGGCGAACGCCTGGCGTTGCGGGTGGATATGGCACGGGCGATTTTGTTCGACGCCGAGACCGAGAAGCGCATCGCCTAGGCCGCTGTTGGCTCATTACCTGGCCAAACGCAAAGCCCCCTGCTGTTGCCAGCAGGGGGCATTTTACGCTTTTTTGTTTGTCGGTGGGTTAGCTGCGCAGATGGCGCAGTTCGCCATTGAGTGCCTTGATGATCGAATAGCACATCAGCAGCATTACGATGGAGAACGGAATCGCCGTGGCGGTCACGCCCGCCTGGAGCGCCGTCAGCCCGCCGCCGATGAGTAGCACAATGGCGATGAGCCCTTCAACGACCGCCCAGAACATCCGCTGGGGCCGAGGCGCGTCGATCTTGCCGCCGGCGGTAATGGTGTCGATGACCAGCGACCCCGAGTCCGACGAGGTGACAAAGAAGATCAGCGCCAGAATGATGCCCAGAGTCGACATCAGGCCGGTCAGCGGCAGTTCGTTCAGCATGCCGAACAGCGACAGCTCAGGCCGGTAGCTGTCGATCACGTATTCCTTGACCAGGCTGCTCGCCGGGTTGGCGTACAGCTGATCCAGCGCGGTGGAGCCAAAGACGCCCATCCAGACGAAGATGAACAGGCTGGGCACCAGCAGCACGCAGATCACGAACTCACGCACCGTACGGCCCCGCGAAACGCGAGCGATGAACATGCCGACGAAAGGTGCCCAGCTAATCCACCAGGCCCAGTAGAAGATCGTCCAGGACTGGCGATAGGCATCATCCTCGCGGCCGAAAGGCGCCGATAGCGGCAGGAAGTCGGTGACGTACGTTGTAAGCCCCGACCAGAACCCCGTCAGAGCAAGCAGAGTAGGCCCTGCGAACAGCACGAAAAAGAAGAACAGCACGGCCAGGACCATGTTGATTTCGGACAGCTTCTTCAAGCCGCCTTCGAGTCCACGCCAGACCGATACCATGGCCACCGCCGTCACCAGCAAGATGACGATGACCTGGGTCAGGGTGTTCACCTCCAGGTCGAAGACGAAATTCATCCCCGCATTGGCCTGCTGAGCCCCCAGCCCGAGCGAGGTGGCCAGACCAAACAGCGTGGAAAATACCGCAAGAATGTCGATCACATGGCCCCACCAGCCCCAGACGCGTTCGCCGAGAATCGGAAAAAACGCCGAGCGAATCGAGAAGGGCAGGCCCTTGTTATAGGTAAAAATGCCCAAGGCCAGTGCCATGACCACGTACACCGCCCAGCCATGGATCCCCCAATGGAGATAGGTGCCGGCAAGTCCCATGGCGCTGGCCTCGCCGATGGCGTCAGGATTCAGCTCATCATCGGCGTTGAAGGGAGATTCGATCCCCAGTGGCAGGGAGACGTTGGCATGGTAAACCGGCTCCAGCACGCCGAAGAACAGCAGTCCGATGCCGATCCCGGCCGTGAACAGCATCGCGAACCAGGACAGGTAGCTGTGTTCGGGGCGGGCATCGGCCCCGCCCAGTCTCACTGACCCATGGGGCAGGACGACCAGCGCAAGGCAGAACAGAATGAAGAAATCCACCAGGATCATGAAATACCAGTCGAGTGTCCCCGTGGAGAAGGCGACCACCGACTGGAACACGCTCCCGGCGCGTTCCGGGAAGAGCAGGGTGAGCACAATGAAGACAACCGAGGCGAGCGCCGATACCGCGAAGACCCGGTTGTGGATATCAAAACCAAAAGGGCCTAATTGCCCCTTGATATTGTCTTGGCCGACGACATAGTCGGTCTGCATGTCGTTCGCCCCATTAGGCGAGTCGGAATCGCTTGAAGCATCCATACGTTACTTCTCCTCATTCGAGAATGGCGAGAAAGCAATATCATGGCGGCAATCAGCGTTTAATTCTAACGAACTTTCAACGCAAGGCGTCTTGACGATTTTTTTACTGTCGAGTGGTGCGATCTTGTGACGGGGTCTCTTTATCGAGCCGTTTGATCTGTCGCCAGAGATCCTGACGCAGGTCGGCAAGCCTTGGCTGCTCGTCGGCGGTAAACGCCACCGGGCGACACAGGCGCTGGGCGCGCAGGCCCAGGCGAGCGCTCAGCAGGCCCGTGGCGAGCCCCTGGCCGGCGCGCGCCGAGAGGCGGCTGGCCAGATCCAGTGACAGCATATCCATGCTGGCGTCGGTGGCCAGCTCGCTGGCGCCGGCAAACGCCATGTTGTGCAGCACGTGGCGAAAAAGACGCAGGCGACTGGCGTAGCCGAGCTCCAGTCCGTACAGCCGGCACAGCCGGTCCACCATGGCCAGGCTGCGCCAGGCGACCAGCGCCATATCGACCAGCGTCAAAGGACTTACCGCCACCATGATGGCGGTTTCGCCGGACATTCGGGTGATCAGACGCTGGGCTTCACGGTCCCGGGGGGCAAGCAGGTGGTAGCGCAGCAGGGTCTGAACCTCCTCGCCGCTGTGGTGAGGCTGGCAGGCATGCTGGAACGCCTGCCAGTGCGGGTCGTCGTCGGCTAGCTTGAGCTGGCGCTTGAGCCGCTGCGCCATGGTCTGGGCCTGTTTGGCCGAGCCCTGGGGCAGTGCTGCCAGGTCGCGGCGCAGCTGGTCGTGGCGCTTGAGGCGCCGTAAACGGCCCAACTCCTTGAGCAGCGACAGGCCGCCGAGGCCGATCACGCTCACCCCGAATAGCTGCCAGGCCATGGTCATCCAGTGGGACTGTGCCAGCGCGTCGGGAATCCCGGTGATCAGTTCGAGCGCCCCGAGGGTCGTGCCGCCTGCCAGCGCCAGCATCAGCCCCCAGCGGCGCTTGCGTGGTGCGCCCAGACGGGCATCCGGGAGGGCTTTTTCCTCGGCGGCGGGGGGCAATGGCTGGTGGGAGGTGGTCGCATCGAAGGTCTCGCGCTGACGCAGCTCGGCGTCGACGCCCGCGCGGGGTTCCTTGGGCTCATCGAGGTCGAAGTGGCGCCGCGGCTGTGGGGTGGTCATACGAGTTTATCTCCAATCAGCCAGTCGATGGCGGCGTCCATGCGGATGTGAGCGAGCGCGTCGGACGGGGCGTCCATAGGGCGAAAGCTCGGGAAGTCAAAGCCCTGTTGATGCCAGAAATCGTCAGTCGGTAAGCGGGGCGGCACATCGCCCGGGTAGACCAGCACATCTTCACCCTCGAGGGTCGTGCCCCACAGCGCGGGGGAGCGCTTGCCATTGTGCATCACTTCGCGGGCCTCGGTCGCCCGAATTGCGGCGAGCGAGAGTGCCTTGACCGGCACGTTGGCAAAGCGCAAATCCTTGAGCGGCTCGGCGAGCAGGGCCTCGAGCAGCTGCACCACGTGGCCGTGCTGGTCGGGCGTGACGTGGTCGGCCTTGGTGGCGGCAATGGCCAGCTTGTCGATTCGGGGGGCAAACAGCCGTGTCAGCAGGCTGCGCTTGCCGTAATCGAAGCTTTGCATCAGTTGGCCAAGCGCTTGAGACAGGTCTTCGAAGCGCTCCGGCCCCGCGTTGAGCGCGCCCAGCACATCGACCAGCACAATCTGGCGGTCAAAGCGGCGGAAGTGATCGCGGTAAAAAGGCCGCACCACCTGCTGCTGATAGTAGCGAAAGCGTGCGGCCAGGGTCGAGTATAGGCTGGTGGGCGGTAGGGCCTCCAGCGCCTCTCGGGTCATGGTTAACCGGGGTAGCGGAAAAAACTGCAGCACCGGCGCGCCGTCGAGTTCACCCGGTAATAAAAAACGCCCGGGCTGAAGGTTGGAAAAGCCTGCCTGCTTGGCGCGTCGCAGGCCCTGGGCGTAGGCGTCGGCGAGGCTTGCCAGTTGGGCTTCGTCGGCCTCGGCGGCGGGGTCGAGGGTGTCAACCTCGGCGAGCCATTCGCTGAATAAGGCGCGGCGTTGATCGCCGCTGTGCAGCGGCTGGGCCTGGCTCCAGCTGTAAAAATCGTGCTGCAGCAGCGGTAGATCCAGCAGCCATTCCCCGGGGTAGTCGAAAAGGTCGAGGGTCAGATGGGTGATATCGGGGGATAGCCAGCCCTGCTGCGCGGGACGGTAGCGCAGCTGGAGGCGCAGTTCGCTGATGCCGCGGGTTGGCGCCGGCCAGCGCGGCGGCGTTTCGCGCAGCGCGGCCATGCCCGGATCGTAAGGAAAACGCGGCACTCCAAGGTCGGGCTGATTAAGCCGCTGTGCGCCGAGCAGGCGTCCTTCGCGGGCGGCGGGCAGCATGTCCAACTGGGCCTCGACCCCGGCGTGACGAAGCTGATTGACCAGCGATGTCAAAAACGCCGTCTTGCCTGACTGGGACAGTCCGGTGACGGCCAGGCGCAGCTGCCGGTCACGACCGCGTTCTATCAGGTTACTCAGCTCGCGACGAAACGGCTGGCGCATAGCGCGATGTCCTTCATCAGAGGGCAGGGAAGCCGGGAATCTCTCAGGTTCTGCTCAAGGTGGTGCCCAGCAGGTGTTGGGCGCCGGGCACCAGCCATACCGGATCCAGGCGGGTATTGGCCGCCTCGACGCACACAAAGCGCTTCGCCGCCTCGACGGTGGTATCGGCAGGGGGCTGCTTATCGGGATGCCAAACCACGGTGGAATCGCTGGACTGCTTGCCGATCCGCAGGGTGCGCGGGCCGTCGTGGAGCATCACCGCTTCGTTGGAGTGATAGATACGGTCTACCGCCCCGCGAATGGCCAGGGTGCCTTGCTGTTCACCTTCGGCAAAGTCGCGCAGCTTGTCCAGATAACGTGCGCCAGCGAGACCTTCCAGACGACATTGGTGGGCATCGTCCACCGCCAGATAGGAGTGCAGTGCACCGCTGACCTTGACCGGCGTGTCACCGACGTTTTCGCTGATCAGCTCCACCGCGAGCCGCTGGGCGTTGGCCTGGATCACCGCGCGTACCGTCAGTTGGGAATGCAGCCGCTGGGTGGGCGAGAGATGAAGCTCGATGCCTTCGGCGTGTTCATCGGCGGCTTCAAGGTGCCAGTCGGCGTGACGCGCCAGGCCGTGGAAAGTCCCGCTGCGATCCGGCGTCTCGTCGGCGTAACGCTCGTCGGCAAACCACGGCCAGCACAGCGGAATCCCGCCGCGAATGGCGCCCTGCATCGGCTGGGGCGTGGGCGTCACCCACAGCCAGCCTCGGTCCTCAGGCGGACGGAAATGCAGTACCTGCGCACCCTGCAGCGATACGATCAGTTCTCCCCAGGAGGCATTGAACATGACCAGGTCGCGACCTTGCCAGTGCGACGTCTGCTGGCCGTCTACACCGTCAAGCAACTGCTGGAGGGCGTCGGGAATCATGGGCAATCCTTTTTAAGCGGGGCCACTGACGGCCTGATGGGATAATGAATAGTAGCGCGGGACCTTAACGCTGTGTGCTATGTTAGAACAAGCAAGTAAACGGCGTAAAATTAACCGTATATATGGAAAGGAGGCGACATGGGTTTAATTGCTTGGTTAATTATTGGTGGCTTGGCTGGCTGGATTGCCGGCAACATCATGCGCGGCGGCGGGTTTGGTGTGCTGGGCAACATCGGCGTAGGGATCGTCGGTGCTGTACTGGGCGGCTTCCTGTTCAGCCTTTTGGGGCTACAGGCCGGCGGCTTTATTGGCTCTTTGGTGACCGCCGTTGTCGGTGCGGTTGTCCTGCTGTGGATCATCAGCAAGGTCAAACAGGCCTAGCCTGAAGCGGTCAATCAATACCGTTACTGACTTGCCACAACCCGCGACGCCATGCGTCGCGGGTTGTGTGTTTTGGGGTGTTAAAAGCCCCCCTGGCTCTCAAGCAAGCTGCGCGTGTTATTGTTCAGCTCAAGCTTGAAGTCGGCGCTGCCCAGTACCATGGCATCGCTCGAGCGGACTACACGGGCGCTGATATAGACATAGTCCTGACCCTGGGCGTAAGTGCCCATCAAGATGGAGCGCGCATCATGCTGGGCGCTCAGGCGCTGTACCGTGCGCGACAGAATTAGCTCGCCGACATTCTCTTCGATAAACAGGCTGTCGCGCATTTTGACCTCGCGCACCTGCATACCCTGCCGCCCCAGCGCCGAGGCCATGATTTCCGAGCCGATACGTCCAAGCGTCGAAGACTGGCTCAAGTCGTCGATGCTCACAAAGGTAGCGGCGATCATGGGACTGTAGCGGGTGATATCGGGATTGCTGGCCACCATTTGTTCGGCAGCGGCCTGGGCGAGTTCAGGCAGGTCGGGTTCGGGCTCGGCTTCTTGGGTATTGCCGCCTAGGGCGCCACAGCCGGCAAGGCCAAGCGTGAGCAAACCGGCGGCAAGCCATTTGCTGGCGTTAAGCGGGCGCGTCAAGTGTGCCCAGGCTGTCGACATCGCAGGCATGTGATTACCATTCATCCGTGATCGAAACCGTCGGCGTAGACGGCGTGCTGGGAACGCGGTCGGGCGCGTATTGACGCCGATCGCCGCTGTTGATGTAGTAAATGTTCGACGAGGAATAGAGAATCTGCTCGCCATCGAGTATCTGGGTGGTGACGATGACCTCTTCGTCGCCGGTGTGCGTCCAGCTACCGCTGGTCACGTCGGCGGCCACGGCGGCCGGGATAAGTCCCAGTGCCGGTTCAGCCCATTGGTTGAGCGGGATCGCCGCGACGGCAATGCCGCCCGCCAAGGCGGTGAACGCGCCAACCGGCGGGCGCACAAAGCCTCGGTCGCGGTGTTCGATTACTTCAACGTCAATATGGATTTCGGCGCTGTTGGCCTGGGGCTGAGTGGTCAGGTTCGCTCCGCGCGAGACCAGCTCACTGGTCAGCAGGGTGCGAAAGCCGCGTCCAAACTCGCCGCCGCTGTAGGCATGGGTCGCGTCCTGATGAGCATCGGGTATGTGCAAGTCGCGAAACCGGACGCGCTCGCGCTGCAGGATTTGCGTGGCCTCGTGACGCGCCAGCACACTCCAGTGGTGAGCGGCCTGCATGCGCTGCTGTTCGCTGTAGGGGTAGGTCGTGGCGATGGGCGCCTGGGAGGTGTTGGCGTAAAAGCAGCCACTCAACGTCAGACTCGCCATGCCGATGATCAGCGGGCGAAGCGCCCGTGAGGGAGTAACAATAAAACGGGTGCGCACCGGGTGGTTCCTTCTCGCTACGAAACGGCTTTTTGATAGACTAGGCGACGTTTATATCAATGGCGCGCCAAACCCGACTGAGCAGATAAAGGCTCAGCATCTTCAATGACTCGGGGCTGGCATGTTCAGACACGTATTAAAACCGATAACCGTAGGATTAGCGTGCCTTATTTCAGTAGATCGGCCATGGGGTTCAAAACTTGAATGAGTAATTATACCGATGCTTGAAGATCACCGCAGTGGGCCCCGCCACGACTCGCTCATGTCTCCCTATCGCGAAGACGACAGCGGCAGCGTTTGGATGGTGAGCTACATCGATATCATGACGATTCTGGTGGCGCTGTTTGTGATCATCATTGCGGCGGCTGGGGCGACCAGTCCGGACTGGATGGCATCAGACGACGCCCCCGAGCCGCTTTTTGATTCCCCCCCGCTGCTTGAGGTGCCACTGCCCGAACCGCTGGCAAGCGCTCGCGACGGGCGTCCCTATCCGGCGAACTGGATGGGCGGCGAACTGCTGGTCACTACGATTACAGCGGCGCAGGGCGTGGCTGGCTTTCAGAAAAGAACGTCGAGAGGCGTGCCCCCTTTGTTGGCCATGCCAAGCGCGGCGGCCGAACCCGCCGAGGCTTCGCCTTTGCCGGCGCTGACCTTGCCGACCCCACTAGTGCCTACCCAACAGCCTGCCCTCCAGCGTCCGTTGGCCGACTACATGGTGGTGCTGACCGATAAACCACCGGCCAATGTTGAAACCGTTAGCCAGGACGCCATCGACGGGGTGTTGGCGCTGGATGAGCAACTGGAGCGCTCGCCTTACCTGCCCGACCTGGAAGGCGTCGAAGTCTCCCGGGTTGAAGAGGGCATCAGCCTGCGGGTACAGGACCAGCTGCTGTTTCCCTCGGCTGACGCGGGCTTGACCGACGATGGCAGCGACCTGATTGCGACGCTGCTCGATACCATCCAACGCTACGACGGTGAAGTCTGGGTGGAAGGCCATACCGACAGCCAGACCATCGATACGCCTGAATACTCGTCGAACTGGGCGCTCTCCAGCGCCCGGGCCATCGCTATCGTCGAAGCGCTCGAAGAGGCGGGGGTGGCCACGCAGCGTTTACGCGCCGTAGGGCTGGCCGCGACGCAGCCGTTGGCGGGCAATGACAGCGCAGAAGGCCGCGCGCGCAATCGGCGGGTCGAAGTGGTTATTCATGTGGAATGAATGCAGACCGATCTGAATCGTGTGTCTTCGGGAATAAAAAAAGCCCGCCGGGGGTGGCGGGCATAAAGGGCTTGGCTCACTGCAGCCCACTGGCAGAGGGGGAAGGGGTGTACAGGGTTGCCAGCGGGTACAATTTCAGTATAGCTATTTATTCGGCCGTGCCAAGCCCTGTGTTGGTTTTTTTGTAATTGATTGTAATAGCGCGCAGGCACCACGGCGGCGCGACCCCGCGCGACGTGCGCCAATAAGATGCACCAAAAGAGTGCGCAGGATGCCCTGGGCCGCATGAAGGCCTCGTCCGTCGGTGTTTATCCGATTAGTCACCTTATGGTTATCAAGGTGTTAGCCGCATTGGCACGCATTGTGCTAAGCAACCCTTACGCCGCCATCGCCTCTGGCAATGCACGGTGTTCCCCGCTTAGCAGTTAGAGAGGCTGCGCCATGCTTGAACACGCCAGCGCTTCCGCGCCCCCCGCCGATCGAGTGGATGAGTCAGGACCGCCTCGCCTTGTGGTGACCGATCTGGACGGTTCGCTCCTCGACCATCATAGCTACGACGCTACCCCTGCCAAGCCGTGGCTTGCACGGCTAAAGCAGGCCAAAATTCCCGTTATCCCCGTGACCAGCAAAACCCGGGCGGAGCTGCTTCCTTTACGCGAGGCCCTGGGGCTTACCGCTACGCCGTTCATTGCCGAAAATGGCGCCGTGATCGGCCTGCCCCCTGGATGGTGTCATGCGCGACTGGACCGGCCAGGCAGCGGACGCGACGGCATGGTGATCAAGCAGGCAAGCGTGGATATCGGTTTTATTCGCGCCCGATTGAAGGTATGGCGCAAACGCCTCGACGCGCGCTTTACCCCCATGAGTGAGCTGACCCTGGAGGACCTGATTGGCCTGACCGGACTAGATGCCGCCGAGGCTAATCTGGCGCGCCAGCGCGAGGGAAGTGAGCCGCTGCTGTGGCACGGTGACGAGGCGTCACTTCAGACGTTCCGCCTGGCGCTGGAAGGTGACGGCCTGCAGCTGACCCGGGGCGGTCGCTTTTGCCACGTCATGGGCAGCGCCTCGGACAAGGGCAGTGCGGTGACCTGGTTGATCGGGCGCTTCCGCGCGCTACGCGGGCGCGAACCGCTGTCCATCGGCTTGGGCGACGGCCCCAACGACGTATCGATGTTGAACGCCGTGGACCAGGCCGTGGTTATCCGCGGCCACCATGACCTGACGGTCGAGCCGACCAATCCTCACCTGTACCGAACCCGCGCGCCCGGTCCCGACGGCTGGGTGGAAGGCATGTCCCACTGGTGGGGCGATACGCTTGCCCCGACCGGCCCGCGTGATGCAAAGGAGGCAAACGCATGAGTGATTTCCATCAGAACGGTGTCATTACCGACTTTCATAACCTGACCCGCCGCCCGGTTGAAGTGCTGGAAAAGGAGCTGTGCCAGTTTGCCCGGCGGCGTCCCATGGGATTGATCCTGCCCTCGTTGTTCTCGGAACTGGAAGGACCGGCGCTCTCGGCCATCGTCGATGAACTGGTCAAGGTGCCTTACCTTGGCGAGATCGTGATTGGCCTTGATCGGGCGGACCGCGAGCAGTTTTTGCACGCGCGGGAGTTTTTTTCGCGCCTGCCGCAGCACACGCGCATTCTGTGGAACGATGGGCCCCGGCTGCGTGCCCTGGACGCCGAGCTAGAAGAGCACGGACTGGGAGCGCTTGAGCCGGGCAAGGGACGAAATGTCTGGTATTGCGCCGGTTATGTGCTGGCCTCTGCGCGCTCGTCGGTGGTGGGGTTACACGACTGCGATATTCTCACTTACGACCGCGGGCTGCTGGCGCGTCTGATGTACCCGGTCGCCCATCCGCGTTTCAACTACAGCTTCTGCAAGGGCTATTACCCGCGCATTGCCGAGGGCAAGCTCAACGGGCGTGTGTCGCGGCTGATGGTCACGCCGCTGCTGCGCGCGCTCAAGACCGTCTGCGGTCCGTCACCCTATCTCGATTATCTGGACAGCTTCCGCTACCCGCTCTCGGGTGAGTTTGCCATGCGCAGCGACGTGCTGGAGGGGATTCGTATTCCGGCCGACTGGGGGCTTGAGATTGGCGTGCTCTCGGAGCTTCAGCGTAACTATTCCCCCCGCCAGCTGTGCCAGGTGGATATTGCCGATGCCTACGATCACAAGCACCAGCCGGTGAGCGAAGACAACCCCGATGCCGGGTTGAACCGCATGAGCCTGGACATTGCCAAGGCGCTTTATCGCAAGCTGGCCACCCAGGGGGTGAGCTTCAGCAGTGAGGATTTCCGCACCCTCAAGGCAACCTACTACCGACTGGCGTTGGACTTGATTGAGGCTTATGACCACGACGCGACCATGAACGGTTTGAGTCTTGATCGGCATAGCGAAGAGCAGGCCGTTGAACTGTTTGCCAGCAACCTGCTGGAAGCCGGCAACCTGTTTTTGGACAACCCCCGCGAGCGACCCTTCATTCCCAGCTGGAACCGCGTGCAGGCAGCCGTGCCCGACCTGCTCATGCGCATGCACGAAGCCGTGGAGCTGGATAATCAGGGGGAGGTCTGACGCGCGGTCAGGCAGAAAAGCCTGCAGACGGCGTCCTGGGGACCCGTCTGCAGGCTGATGGCCAGCGCTTAACGCTGTTGGTAGGAGGGCAGCGCCTGCGTTGTGCTCGCTGACGCCGGGTCGATTCTGAAATGCGCGACCCGCTGGCGAAGCTCATGACTGAGATCTGCCAGGCGCTGGGTGGCGCCGGTACTTTCCTGCACCAGCCCGGCATTCTGCTGGGTCATCTGATCCATCTGGGTGACCGCCTCATTGACCTGCTCGATGCCGTAGCTTTGCTCCTTGGTAGCGGCCGAGATTTCCTTCACCAGGGTGTTGAGCTGCTGGATGTTGTCGACGATGCCGCTAATGACCTTGCCGGTATCGCGCACCTGGCGACTGCCCTGAACCACCTGGCTATCGGCGTTATCGATCAGCGTCTTGATTTCCTGGGCTGCTGCTGCGGAACGGCTGGCCAGCTGTCGAACTTCGCTTGCCACCACCGCAAAGCCCCGGCCCTGTTCACCGGCCCGGGCGGCTTCTACCGAGGCATTGAGCGCCAGAATATTGGTCTGGAACGCAATTGAGTCAATCGTATCCACGATGGTGCTCATCTGAGTCGCGCTTTCATTGATCGTCGACATGGTATCAATCACCGATGTCATCGCTTCGCTACCCTTTTGCGCACTGTCGGTGGTCTTGCTTGCCAACTGGCTGGCATGGTCGGCGTGCTCGGCATTTTGTTTTACCGTAGCCGTTAGCTGTTCCATGCTGGATGCCGTTTCGGCCAGCGAGGCAGCCTGCTGTTCGGTGCGGGTGGACAGTTCTTCGTTGACACCGACGATCTGCTCGACCGAGGTGTTCACGTCATCCGCGCTGTGATGAATGCTGCCAATGGTCTCTGCCAGGGTTTCGCGCATGCGATCGATGTCAAACAGCAGGCTTTGCTGGTCGCGGGCGGACAGCTGCGTGGTATGCGTCAGGTCGCCGTCGGCAATATGGCGCACCACGCTTGCTGCGTAGCGTGGGTCACCGCCCAGGCGACGGGACACGTCGCGAATCACCCAGCCCATCAACACGGTGACCGGTACGCCGATAATCAGCAGAATAAGCGCTGATTGAAGCAGGCCGGATATAAACGCGGCATTGATATCGTCCACATACACGCCCGAGGCCAGCGACCAATCCCATTGGGGTATATGGGCGACGTAACTTAGCTTGGGCACCTGCTCGTCGCCGTCCAGACGGGTGGAGTAATAACCCACGTGGCCACCGCCGGCCTGCGCCGTTTCAAGCAGCTCGGCATAGAGCAGTAGGCCGCTGGCATCCTGGTAATCGCTCATATTGGTGCCGGTGTCGCGGCTCGGGTGAGAGACGATGTTCAGATCGTTATCGAACGCAAAAATGTATTCGCCGTCACCAAAGCGAACGCTTGACATGTTGTCCATGGCCCGCTGCTGGGCCTCTTCAAGGCTCAGCTCTCCGGCGTCGACCTGGGCCTGGAGGGCTTCAATCTGGCTATGCACGCTTTCAATGACGTACTGCAGGCTATCCCGCCGTTCATTTTCGATGGTCTGTCGGTTTTCCCATGCCAGCCAGCCCACCATCAACAGCATGGCGATCCAGATGATGGCGAGCGTGCCCCACAGTTTTTGGGTTGTTGTCAAACGTGTCATGTAGCTCCCCGGTTGTGTCGATAACGCTTGTCGTTGGAAAGATTACTATCGGCTTCCCAGTGTTATCGGCTTTATCAGGAAACCTTTAATGAAAGAAGCTGCAGGTTGTTGGCGGCGATGTGCCAGGCACATGGATGGCACGTTTTGTGCATTTCCTCTAATTGAAATGGCTTAGGCAGGGAACGCCTCAAGCATTAACGGCGTAAGCCTTGATATAAAAAGATTAGGGGTTCTCCATGCAAGATGCCTATCCCGCTGCATCGCAGCCTGACGCGCTGTCGGATGATGACGTGCTGATTTCCCGTTCGGATCTGGAAGGGAATATTACTTATGCTAATCAGTCGCTTATCGATATAAGTGGCTACTCGCTGGACGAGCTGATCGGTGCGCCACACAGCTTGTTTCGCCATCCGGATATGCCCAGTGAAGTGTTCAAGGATTTATGGGCGACCCTTTCGCGCGGGCGTACCTGGCAGGGGGTGATGAAAAACCGCCGCCAAAACGGCGAGGGGTACTGGGTGGATACCACCATAGCGCCATTGCTGGATGGCGAGCGGGTAGTGGGCTATACCGCGATACGTCGCCAGGCTTCAGACCTTGCCATCGCACGGGCCGAAAAGGCCTATGCGCGTATGCAGTCGGGCGGTCGGCAGGAGTTTGCGCTTCAAAATGGTGCAATTCGTCGCTCTGGGCCCGCTGGATTGGCTCGGCGTTTCCGTTTCCGTAGCATGCAGGCCAAGCTTATTGGCATGGTGTGCGTCGCGGTGATGCTGCTGGTGCTGGGCGGCGCCGCCGGGGTATACGGGGTGACGAGTTCTGCAGAGCGGTTACGCACGCTCAATCAGACAGGCCTTGAGGGCATTGCCGATTTACAACGCGTCGAGCAGCGAGTCACGCAGACGCGGCAAGCGCTTGAGCCGGCCGTCAGCAACCCCAGGCGGGCGGATTTGGAGGAGTTGGAAGCGCAACTGAGCGAGAATCGTCGCGACATTGAAAGCGTGCTGGAAAGGAGCGATGCCGAAGGAAACGAGGTCGAACAGGCGTTAACCACTTACCTTACCGGTTTTATCGACGCGGCGGACACCACCTTCACGGCGATCCGTGATGGTGACGGGTTCGCTGCTTTTGAAGCTTTCAACGACAACCTGGAGCCCAGCTCGGCGCAGATCGGCAGCACCATCAACCAACTGGTGGAGCAGGAGCGACAGGCGGCCCAGGCACTGATGGCAAGCGCCGATCGTCAGCAGGCCACGCTGCTCTACGTGCAGCTTGCCGTGCTGGCGGTGGGCATTGCCCTCATGGTGGCCTTGAGCGTGGCTATTCTGCGTTCCCTGATTAAATCGCTCAACGAAGCGCGGCGCGTGACCTTTCAGATTGCCGCCGGCAACCTGGCCAATCGCGTCACACTCAAACGCCACGACGAGCTGGGTGAGCTTTTAGGTTCGCTTGAAATCATGCGTGCCAGTCTCTCAGGGTTGATTACCGAGGTCGGTGCCAAAGTCGAGGTCGTCACTCCCGCTTCCCAGCAGATTTATCAGCAAAATGAAGCCTTGGCGACGCGAACGGAGCAGCAGGCCTCGTCGCTTCAGCAAACTGCCTCGAGCATGGATGAGCTGACAGCGACGGTGCAGCAAAACACCGAGAATGCTCGCCAGGCGAATCAACTCGCCACCCAGAATGCCGCTACCAGCCGTGAAACCGGCGCGCGTATGGAAGCGCTGGTAGCGCGCATGGAGCGAATTGCCGAAAGCGCCGGGAAAATGACCGACATTATCAGTGTGATCGACGGCATCGCGTTCCAAACCAACATACTGGCGCTCAACGCTTCTGTTGAAGCCGCCCGCGCCGGTGAGCAGGGGCGCGGGTTTGCCGTCGTGGCCAACGAAGTGCGCAGCCTGGCGGGACGCAGTGCCGATGCGGCGGGCGACATCCGTCGCCTGATCGAAGCGTCCACCCAGGAAATCAGCGGCGGCACGGCGGCGGTGAAAGAGGCTGAGCAGTCGATTGAACAGGTGGTGACCGAGGTGATGAAAGTCAGCGATATCATGGCCGAGATCAGCAGCGCCTCCGACGAGCAAAGCGGTGGTATCGCCCAGATCAATACGGCCGTGACGGAGATGGACCAGGTCACACAGCAGAACGCCTTGCGGGTTCAGTCGATCTCGGGCGCCGCCCAGCAGCTGACACATCAGGCACGGGCGCTGACCAACGTGATCGCTGCCTTTCGCCTGGAGGGCGCGCACGAGGAAAGTGTGCCTGCCGCTCAGGAACGCCTGACAGGGGCGCCATCGAGCCCGGATACGCCATTGGCAATTGCGGCGACGCCGCAGCGAGACGACCTGCCTGAGCACGCGGCCATGGCTACTTGATAGGCAATGAAACGCCCCTGAGGCGGCGACTGGGTCTCCTCAGGGGCACTCCTTCTGATGGGCTATCTCAACCGGCGCGTGCGTGTGCCAGCGTATCCAGCGCACGTCGCGGTATGGTTTCGCCGGTCTGGCAGCTCAAGCAGCGTAAGACGGCGCTGTGTTGGCCGGTTCCTTCAAGACGGAAGTGGCTCAAAAAGCCCGAGGTGGGTGATTCATAGTTGCCGCAGTGACGGCAAATGATATCGACGCCGCGGACTTTGTAGTTGATGGTGATGTGCTGCACGCTGACCTCCTCCCCTGTGGGTGCTGTCGGGTCCAGTCGTGAACCGCTTGTTCTGCATGACGTTGACGGATTGGCAAGCGGTGGAATAGTAACCATAGGCCATTGTCGTCATCTTGGCGGTCGAAATTGACAATTTTTTGCCCGGTGGACACCAGGCACATGGTGCTTGACGCAATTATCTCAGTAGGTAGACTGGTCTACCTACTCAAGTAAGTGAGGTGCCTCGTTGCCTACAATGTCCAGTCAACCCCCTGGGAGCGCGCGTGACCGTCTGCTCGATGCGGCGTCCGCGCTGTTCTATCGCGACGGCATCACGGCCACGGGTATCGATGCCATCGTCAAACGTGCGGGGGTCGCCAAGAAAAGCCTGTACAACCACTTTGCCTCGAAGCGCAAGCTGGTGGCGTTTTATCTGGAGGCGCGTCACGCGGAATGGCTGGCGCTCTACGACGCGCGACTGGGCAAGGCGAGCACGCCCCGCGACAGGGTGATGGCGGTCTTTCTGGCCTATGAGGATCACGCGGCGTGTGCCTACGAGCATGGCTTTCGCGGGTGTGGCCTGCTGAATGCGGCGGCCGAGCTACCTGCCGGTGATCCCGGCCGGTCAGTAGTCAGAGAGCACAAGGAACAGGTCGAGGCGTTGCTGGCCACCCACCTCAGCGACTTGCTGGGCGGCGATACGCAGCAGGCCTATGCGCTTGCCCATCAGCTTGCGTTTCTTCTCGAAGGCGCCATGGCGCGGGCGGGGCTGGAAGGGGGCAGCGACTGTCTGTATCAGGCGCGCCAGATGGCGGACGACCTGCTGGCGGCGTTATGAAGGCCGCCCATGAACCGCGGCTGGGCATCGCCATGGTCCTGGTCGCTGCCATTCTGTGGGGAACCACCGGGACGGCGGCGACCTTTGCCCCGCAGGTCAGCCCCGTGGCCATCGGCGCGGTGGCGATGGGCGGTGGCGGCGTGATGCAGGCGCTGCTCTCCGCCGGACGGATTCGTCGCCATGCACGCCTGCTGCGGGCCCAGTGGCCGTATCTGCTGCTTGGGGCCTTGGCGGTCGCCATTTATCCGCTGGCGTTCTATGCCTCCATGCGGCTGGCGGGCGTGACTATCGGCACGGTAGTCTCGATCGGCTCGGCACCGCTGCTTTCGGCGCTGATTGAATACCGTCTGGACGGGCTGCGGCTTACCAAGCGCTGGATGACCGGGGCCGGGCTGGGGCTGGCCGGCATGTTGCTTCTGGGCCTGGCGGAGGGCAGCGGCGATGTGCCTACGGGGACGGAATCCGGCCTCGTGCCGGGCATCTTGCTGGGCCTGCTTGCTGGCCTTACCTATGCGCTTTACTCGTGGACGGCGCGGCGACTGATGCAGCAAGGCGTTGCCTCCCGGGCTGCCATGGGAGCGACTTTTGGCATTGGCGGTCTGCTGCTGATGCCGGTGCTGGTGGTGACCGGCGCGCCGTTGCTGGCGTCGTGGGGGAACGCGGCGGTAGGGCTTTACATGGCGCTGATCCCGATGCTGCTGGGCTATCTTTGTTTTGGTTACGGGCTTGCGCGAATCACCGCCAGTACCGCCACCACCATCACGCTTTTCGAACCCGTGGTGGCGGCCTGTCTGGCGGTGGTGATCGTGGGCGAACGCCTGCCGGCAACAGGATGGGCCGGTATCGGCTTGATACTGGCGTGCCTTGTGTGTATCAGCGCGCCCGCCAATTTATTCAAACGCGAGGCAGACAAGGCAGCGTTGCGTATCGGAAAGCGGGCGGATAGCCGTGTCGGAGAACCATAGAAAATCATTGATTGCGCAAAGGGTTACGTCGGCGAAATGGCCATAGATAGGGGGTGGCGAGCGCGATTGATCAGTGATTTTCCGAAGACTTTGAATTTTTTTCGGCTTTCATATCCTGGGTTAGATAAACAAAGGGCTTTGAAGCGCAGTGTGTGCATATAGCGCAACGGAAGTGCTATCAGGGAAGACCAAGCAGGACGCTTGATGGACTCATGGAGGCACGAACAGGACGTTCGTGAGGAATGTTCAAGGAAGACCCGACGAAACCCCGGCCAGTGACGGCCGGGGTTTTTTTATGTGCCCGTTTAAGAGGCGGCCGGTTTATCGGCGGATTCGGTCTCGTCGTCGGGCTTCTCGCTGCCCTGGTGGCCAAGCGGCTGGGCTTGATCAAGACGCGGATGGTTATCAAGGAATTCACGCTTGAGGTCAGGCAGTTTATCCAGTGCTTTGAGCGTGTGGGTCAACGCATGGATGGCGGCGAGCACGTCCTGGGTGTTGCCGGTTTCCGAAATTGTGTGCATGTTGCGGATCGGAAAGCCGATGGAGGTAGCCGCGCTATCCACTGAGGCGAGCACCCCGGCCATGCCGTCGGTACCCGTATCGACGCCCACCATATCCCGCTGCATGGGAATCTCGTTGGCCTTGGCTGCCTGGGCAATCACACGGTTCAGCTGTTCGCTGGCAATCGAGCCGACGGCCATGGTGAAGCCTTTACCCATTTCCAGCGGCTGCATGCGCTTGTCGCCAATGCCGGGTGCCGCCACGTAGTCGTGATTCACGTCCACGCCGATCAGCGCGTCGGGCTTCAGCTCGCCGGCCATCACGCGGCTGCCGAAACGGCCGATTTCTTCGTAGCTGGCGATGGCAAACAGCACGCGCACCTGCTCGGTACCGCCGGCCTCGGCGATCAGCTTGGCAACCTCAGCGGCCACGAAACAGCCCAGGCCGTTATCCAGGTAGGCGCCGTAGAAGGTGTTGGGGCTGAAGCCAGGGCGGATAGGGCGATCAAAAATAATCGAATCGCCAGGCCGCACGCCCAGGTTCAATACCTGCTGCTTCTTGTTCTCGCCGTGGATCTGCAGGTCCAGATAGATCTGTTCCTTCTTGATACCTTTGCTACCGTCGCGCATGGCAGGATCGGAAAAGTGAATGGCGCCCAGCGCTTCCACGGTGCCGCCTTCGATGCAGCGGTAGCTACCCGGGGCGTCCGGATCTTCGCTGAACAGCTTCACTTCATGGCCGATCAGTACGGTCGGCAGGAAGGAGTCGGTGTTGATCCAGATCTTGCCGTCATCGCCGATAGAGCGCACCTGCATGCGGATTTTATCCGCATGGCCGATGATCATGACCTTAAACATGTCGTCGCGGCCGGGATGCGTATCGAGCACAACCCCCGCGTTACCGCGGAACTGGTGAAGCTGCCAGTCGCTCAGGGCGAAGCTTTCAAAATAGGGTTTCAGCACGCCGTAGGTCATCGCGCCTTCCAACCCCACGGGGCTGGGGGCTGCCAGGATGTCGCGCATCAGTTTGAACTGCGCGTCGGGCATCGGTTGCGTCCAGGGTTTTGCACTATCGCTCATCGGGCGCTCTCCAGTAAGTAAGTGATAATCGTATCTAGTTTGCCAGATTTTTATGGTAAACGCTTAGCCAACTAGCGACGTTTAGACGATGCCAACCAACGTTAATTCCGCCTATCATTGCTTTCGTGAAACCGCATGTAACTCCACGCCACGACGAGGATGTCGCCATGACCACCGCTAGCCTAAGTTCGCAGCGCTTCAAGGTGCTGCTGGCGGGCGTATTCAGTCAGTTGCTGTGTATCGGGGTGGCGCGTTTTGCCTATACGCCGCTATTGCCGGTCATGCAGCAGCAGAGCTGGATAGGCGACGCCGATGGCGGCTGGCTGGCGGCGCTGAACTACGCCGGCTATATGTTCGGCGCCCTGCTGGCGGCGACCGTGCGCAGCATTCATGTCAAAGACACTCTGTATCGGCTGTGTCTGGTGCTCGCTGTGCTGACCACGGCCGGCATGGCATTGACCGAGCATTTCTGGCTGTGGGCGGGGCTGCGCTTTTTGGCGGGGTTTTCAAGCAGCGGTGCGATGCTGCTGGCGTCGGGGCTGATCATGCACTGGCTGATTCAGCACCACCAGCGCGTTGAGCTGGGCATTCATTTTGCCGGGTTGGGCCTGGGCATTGTGCTCGCCGCCGTGGCGGTGGAGGCGATGCTGGCGCTGTCGATGAACTGGCAGGCGCAGTGGTGGGGGTTCAGTGTGCTCGCGATAGGTCTTTTGGTGCCTGCCTGGCGCTGGCTGCCGCGACCAACGCCCGCCGTGCCCGGTGCCTCCGGGAGCGAAGCCGCTGCCACGCCGCCCACCCGGACCTTCATGCGCTGGATGCTTGCGGCCTATTTTTGCGCCGGCTATGGCTATGTGATCAGCGCCACCTTTATCGTCACGATCGTCGAGCGGGAGCCGCTGCTGGCCGGTGCCGGGAACTGGACCTTTGCGCTGGTGGGGTTGGCGGCAGCCCCAGCGGTGATGCTCTGGGACCTGGTCGCTCGCCGGATCGGCTACCTGGGCGCCTTGATCGTGGCCATGGGCCTGCAGGTCGTCGGTATTGTTCTGCCGGCGGTGACCACGAGCCTGGCCGCCGTGTTATTCAGCGCGGTGCTTTACGGCGGCACCTTCCTTGGCTGTGTCAGTCTGGTGCTGACCATGGCGGGGCGGTTGTATCCCGCAAGCCCCGCACGGCTGATGGGCAAAATGACCCTGGCCTACGGCAGCGCGCAGATTATCGCCCCGGCGCTTACCGGCATGCTGGCGGAGGCGACCGGCCACTATAGCGTCGGCCTCTGGCTGGCCGGTGGCTTTGTGGCCCTGGGGGCGTTGTTGCTTGCCTGGCTGCGGCGCGTCGACCAGACCGCTCAGCGTCTCGACGCCGATGCCAAAGCGGCGGTTTACGCCACGTAACCGACGAGAGCGTGTCAGGATTTTTTGGGCATTCGCGCCAAAATCCTCTAGGATATGCGCTTTTTTTCCAACAGGGTAGCGAGTCATGGCGTCTTCTGAGCAACCTCGTATCCAATGGCTTGGCCGCTGGGGCTTTATGCTGGCCGCCACAGGCTCGGCCGTTGGGTTGGGCAATATCTGGAAGTTTCCCTATATCACCGGAGAGTTTGGCGGCGGCGCCTTCGTGCTGGTCTACCTCGCCTGTATTCTGGCGGTGGGCGTGCCGGTGATGATGACCGAGATTGCCTTTGGACGGCGCGGCCTGGGCAGCCCTGTGGACGCCATTCGCCGGGTGGTCAGGGAATCCGGCCGTTCGTCGGCGTGGTCATTGATTGGCTGGATGGCGATGCTCTGCGGCTTCATGATCCTGTCGTTTTACGTGGTCGTGGCGGGCTGGTCGTTTGCCTATCTGTGGAAAATGCTCACCGGCGGGCTGGCGGGTAGCAGCGTGGACGATATGGCCGCGGTGTTCGAGGCCAACAATGCCAACCCCTGGAACCTTGGCTTCTGGAGCACGCTGGTGACGCTTTTGACCATGCTGATTGTCGGCAAGGGCGTGCAGGAAGGCATCGAAAAGAGCGTCAGTTGGATGATGCCGGGGCTGGTGCTGATGCTCGCGCTGCTGATCGCCTTTGGGGTCTTCTCGGGCGGTTTTGCTCAGGCGTTCAGCTTCCTGTTTTCCTTCGATGCGGGCAGTCTCTCCAGCGAGGGCATGCTGGCGGCTCTGGGGCATGCGTTTTTCACCCTGTCGCTGGCGTCCGGGGCGATTCTTACTTACGGCAGCTACCTGCCTAAAGGCACCTCGATCGCCCGCACCACGCTGAGCGTCGCGATAGCCGACACGGTGGTCGCATTGATGGCCGGGCTTGCGATCTTCCCGGTGATCTTTGCCAACGGCATGAATCCCGCCGAAGGGCCGGGGCTCATCTTCATGAGCCTGCCGCTGGCCTTTCAGGCGATGCCACTCGGCACGCTGTTCGGTACCCTGTTCTTCCTGATGCTGTCCATGGCCGCGCTCACGTCGGCGATTTCGATGGTCGAGGCAACGGTGTCCTGGCTGTGCGATAACAAAGGCATTTCACGGCGCACCGCCTCGTGGAGCACGGGTATTGTACTGTGGCTGATCAGTACTTTGGCGATGCTGTCATTCAATCTGGGCGCCGACTGGACGCTGGCCGGTAAAAGCGTTTTCGATTGGCTGGATTACCTGACTTCACGCTTGATGATGCCGCTGGGCGGTTTGGGCATGGTCGTGCTGGCAGGCTTTGTGCTGAAGAGCGAGACGTTCCGCGATGAGCTCGGGCTGGCGCCGTTGCCCTATGCGCTGTGGCTGTCCATGGTGCGTTACGTTAGCCCGCTGGGCATTGTGGTGATTTTTATCGATGCATTGGGGATTTATCAGGTGTCGTTTGCCGCGCACTGGCCGTTGTTGCTGGCCATTCTGGTTGCCATGGTGGCGCTGGGTGAAGCTCTAAGTCCGCGTCTGCGCTCTGCGTTGCAAGCTCGCCGAGCGCTGTGACTGATTCGGTTGTTGCCGCTTTGCCCTGGTCTCGGCAATGGCACCGGGATGCGTGCCTGCTTCCATCAACTCATCCCAATGCGTGGTAAAGCGGTTGGAGCGATGGGCACAGCGCAGCTGCCAGGGGGCATCGTCATCGGTCATGCCAAAGCGGATCGTGCCTTGCCCCATGCGCTGGTTAATGGCGTCCACCGTGGCCATCAACCGTGGATGGTGATGGGCCGGGGCGTTCAGCAACGATAGCTGGTGCTGCTGGGCATCGACCAGGTCGAGCAGCATCACGCCCGCCTTCATGAACCGGTAGCGGGGGCGGTATATCTGTTCGAGGCCCTGGCGCACGGCGTCGAGAATCACCCGCGTATCGTCGCTGGGCGTGGGTAGCGGGATCAGCGCGTGGGGAAAATACTGCGGCTGGTCACGACGGTGGCGGTTGGTTTTCAGGAAAAGCATCACCGAGCGCGCCAGGCTGTGCTGCTGGCGGAGTTTTTCGGCGCTGCGCTGGGCATGGCGGCGCAGCGCATCGTGTACCTGATGTTTTACGCCAGTGGCTTGCCCAAACGAGCGCGACGTCATGATGCGCTGGCGTGGTTGATCCACTGCGTTCATGTCCAGGCAGGACGTGCCGCGCAGCTCAAGCGCGGTGCGCGCTAGCACCACCGAAAAGCGCTTGCGCAGCTGTTTGGTATCGCTCTCGCGCAGGTCCCAGGCGGTATGAATGCCGCCAATGGCAAGCCGTTCGGCCAGCCGTCGGCCCAAGCCCCACACTTCGCTGACCGGCGTTTGTGCCAGTAGCGCCTTGGTCGTCGCATCATGTCCGTTGAGCAGACAGACGCCCTGGAAATGCGGCTGTTGCTTGGCGGCGTGGTTGGCGAGCTTGGCCAGCGTGTGCGTCGTGGCCAGCCCAACGCATACCGGCAGCCCCAGGCAGCGGCGGATGCGCCGGCGCAGCGTTTCACCCAGGGTTTGGCACTGGCGCTCGCTCAGCCCGTCCAGATAGATAAACATTTCATCGATGGAGTAGGGGGCGATGTCCGGGCAGGCGTCGCGCAGCAGCTGGGCAAGCCGGGCTGACATGTCGCCATACAGTTCGTAGTTGGACGACAGCAAGTGAATCGCACCGCGCTGGCGCAGCCCTTCGAGCTTGAAGGCGGGAGTGCCCATGGGGATGTCCAGCGCTTTCATCTCGGCCGAGCGGGCAATCACGCAGCCGTCGTTGTTGGACATCACGCCCACGGCCTTGCCTTCCAGGTGGGGCTGAAAGACGCGCTCGCAGCTGACGTAGAAGTTGTTGGCGTCGACCAGCCCGATCATAGCCGTCCTCTCAGCGCAGGTATTCGTGAACGACTGCGCGCACAACGCCCCATACCTGGCAGTCGGTGTCTTCCAGGGGGAGCGGCGGATAGTGGGGGTGGGCCGAGCACAGGTGCGGGGCGCCACGATGCAGGGCGTAACGCTTGATCAGCACTTCGTCGTTGAACATGGCGACCAGAATATGGCCCAGGCGTGGCGCAACGCTGCGATCCACGACCAGCAGGTCGCCGTCAAAGATCCCCCAACCTTCCATGCTGTCGCCGGTTGCTGACAGATAGAAGGTGTGGGTCGGGTTCTTGATCAGGCGCGCGTTGAGATCCAGCGTACGCGGTTCATAATCCTGGGCGGGCGAGGGGAAACCGCTAACGCCCGCGCGGCCGTGCAGCGGCGGAAAAGGCAGCGGCTGCGACATCAACGGCAAGGCGGGCGCGACCGGTGATAGGGGCTGCGTCATTGTCGGCATCCTCACGGCTTGAGATATGTATTTATATACAGTATTCAGCCGGGAGGATTAAATTGCAAGCGTCAGGCGACTTGAAGCATCTCGTTGCTACCGCGCCAGCCAAAGGCCCACCACGATGGCGCTGGTAACGGCGATAAAAAAGACCCAGTTGCGCGCACGGGTATCACGGTGGGGTTTCATATAAAGCCTCATCAAAAGCAGCAGGGTATGTCGGCAGGCGTGGGTAATTTTCTACAGGCCCATCAGGCTGGCATGGTACCGTTTGTGATTTATGCCGTCACCCGGCCGCGCGTAAAGCGGCTGGCTTGTTTAGGATACGTTTGATGATGCATCCCTCTTCAACCCACGCCCCTCAGCCGCTTGCCCTTGCCGAGGGGCGCCTGGCGGCCCTGAGCTGGGGGCGTGACGATGCCCCCGTGTGGCTGGCGCTGCACGGCTGGCTGGATAATGCGGCAAGCTTTACGCGCCTGGCACCCTTGCTTTCGGACGCGCTGGATATCCGCATTGTGGCGCTCGATTTTCGTGGCCACGGGCAGTCGGCGCACGCCCCGGCGGGCAGCGACTATGCGTTGTGGGACTATTGCCACGATGTCTTGGATGCCATGGATGAACTGGCCATGGAGCGGGTTGCGTTGCTTGGCCACTCCATGGGCGCAGCGGTGGCCTGCCTGCTGGCGGCCGCCATGCCGACGAGGGTTGAGCGGCTAACCCTGCTGGATGGTCTGGGCGCGCTGAATACGCCCGCCAATGAAACGGCCGGCCAGCTACGCAAGGGGCTGATGGCCCACCGACGGCCGCTCTCCCAAGCGCCGCGCTACCCCGACCTGGCCAGTGCCGTGGCCGCGCGCGTGGCGGGTGGCGTCACCCCGCTGGATACGCTTACGGCGACCCCGCTGGTGGAGCGCAACGCCGCGCCAACGGCCGACGGACACCTACAAATGCGCACCGACAGTCGGCTGCTGAAGCCGTCGTTGGTGCGTTTTACCCCTGCGCAGGTGTTGGCGCTACTGGCGGATATTCAGGCCCCGGTGCTATTGATAGAAGGGGAGCAGGGCATTCTGGGTGAGCGAGACTGGGCGGCCAAAGCCCGCCAGGCGGTGCCGCAGTTGACCCGCCACGTGGTGGCGGGCGGCCATCATCTGCACCTGGCGCCCGAAGCCGTGGCGCAGGTGGCTCAGGTGATCACAGCGCATGAGCTCGCAACGCCTGAATCAGTAAAAGGACGTGCGCGATGAACGAAGTGACCAACGCCAATGAACAGAGCGGCAATAAGGTGGCGTTAGTGCTGGGCAGCGGTGGGGCCCGGGGCTATGCGCATATCGGCGTGATCGAAGCGCTCGAGGCGCGGGGCTTCGAGATTATTTCCATCGCCGGATGCTCCATGGGCGCACTGATCGGTGGGATTTACGCGTCGGGCAAGCTGCCGGAATACCGCGAATGGGTGTGTAACCTGGACTACCTGGACGTGCTAAAGCTGGTGGACGTGACCTGGAGTCCGATGGGCGCCATGCGCGCCAGCAAGGTTATGAGCAAGCTCGAAGGGCTGGTCGGCGACAGGCTGATCGAAGACCTGCCGATTCCGGTAACCACCGTGGCCACCGACCTGGTACGTCAACGCGAGGTATGGTTTCAGAATGGCCCGCTGCTGCGCGCGATACGCGCCTCGATTGCGGTACCCGGCGTGATTACCCCCGTGCATATCGGCGAGCAGGTGCTGGTGGACGGCGGGCTGCTGAATCCGTTGCCGATGATGCCCATTTTTGCGGCCCACGAGGCCGACTTTGTGGTGGCGGTGAACGTCACCGCCCATAGCCCGCAGCCAGTCACGCTGGAGGAGTTGCTGCCTCAGGGGGAGAGTGAGGACAGCCGTACTGAGTTGGAGAGGGACCGGGACGCCAACATTGGCGGCTGGATGGAAGAGGTCCGCGCGACGACGCGGCGGCTATGGGGCGGTTTAGGCGGCAGCAGTGACGACAGTGATGACGATGAAACGGTGGACCTTCGCGGCAAGCGCGAATGGGGCAAGCTTGATATGATTCTCGAATCGTTCGATATCACCCAGGCGGCGCTCGCCAAGTACAAGATTGCTGGTTATCCGCCGGATGTGCTGATCGAAATTCCCAAAACCGTCTGCAGTACCTACGAATTCCACCGCGCCAAAGATCTTATCCGACTGGGCCGCCACCTGGCCGATGAGGCCCTGGAGCGCAGAATGCCGGGCATTGCCTCGGACGCGGCAGAATAGCCCGCCTACTGCCCGCGTTTACGCAGCAGGATATACACCGCGCCGGTGCCGCCGTCGAGCTCGGTGGCGGAGCAGAACGCCAGTACCCCGGGCCATTCCCGCAGCCAGGCGTTGGTGTGGCTTTTCAGGACCGGGAAGTCGGCCGTGGTGCCCCAGGCTTTGCCATGCACCACCAGCACGCAGCGCAGCCCCTGGGAGGCGGCGTCGCGCAGAAAGCTTTCCAGCTCGGCGCGGGCCTCTTCCAGGGTATAGCCGTGCAGGTCGAGGCCTGCTTGCCACGCCATCTGGCCACGTTTCAACTGGCTGAAGGTGCGCCACGGCAAATCGGCAACGCTGAACTCCAGATATTCGGAAGGGCGCACCGCCTCGACCCGGCCATCGGAGGTGCGGCCGCTGGTGGCAAGGGTGTTGCTTTCCACCGCCGCCTGGCGGCGTATCTGTTGGGCATCGTCGTTGCGTCTGGGCTTGCCGGGGTCGGCCTGATTGGAGTCAATACGGCGCACGCCCGCGGCTTTCAGCGCTTGGCGAAACGCGCTGATATCGTCGTCGGGCAGGTGGCGGCGTCTTGTCATGACAGGCTCAGGTGGCAAAGGGGCAAGGAAGGTTGCAAGCGCACAGTATAGCGAGCTGAGCGTTGCTGTGAACCGGGCGGCGTCAAAGGTACAATCTTTTCTTTCGCCATGCCATGCCCTCTAGCATCAGGGGATGGGGACCTCAGTTGATCAGGAGCCGATGTGACCACGCATCTCAACGCCGATACTTCACACTCCGCTCTCTCCCTGCCGGATTCGGCACTGGTGAGCGAGCTCTTAAGCTTACGCGACTACCTGCGCTGGGTGTCCAGCGAGTTCTATCTGGCGGGGCTGTATTACGGCCACGGTACCGAGTCGGCCTGGGATGAAGCCGTGGCACTGTGTCTAGGGGCGCTGCATTTGCCCTGGAACGTTGACCCCGGCGTGCAGGATGCGCGGCTGTTGCCGATGGAGCGTGAGCGCATCGTGGCGCTCACCCGTGAACGCATTACCACCCGTCGCCCGCTGCCTTATCTGCTGGGCGAGGCGTTTTTTGCCGGCTACCCGTTCGACGTTGATGAACGCGTGCTGATCCCGCGCTCGCCAATGTCCGAGCTTATCGAAGATGGCTTTGCCGCGTGGTTTCCGGAAGAGCCGCCCGCCAGGGTGTTGGACCTCTGCGCTGGCTCGGGCTGCATCGGCATTGCCACTGCGCTGTACCTGCCCACCTGCGAGGTCGTCCTGGCCGATATCAGTCAGGACGCGCTGGCGGTGGCGCGCCAGAACATCACCCGTCACGATGTTGGCGAGCGCGTCCGTGCGCTGGAAGCCAATGTGTTCGACGGGCTTGCGGGCCAGCGCTTTGACCTGATCGTCTCCAATCCGCCCTACGTGGATGCCCGTGACCTGGCCACCATGCCCGCCGAGTTCCGCCACGAACCGTCACTGGCGCTGGGCGCGGGCAATGACGGCCTGGACATCGTGCGGCGCATTCTACGCCTGGCGCGCGAGCACCTGACCGACGAGGGATGGCTGATTGTCGAAGTCGGCAACTCTGACCGCCATCTGGAGGCCGCCTTTCCCGAGGTGCCCTTCATGTGGCTTGAATTCGAGCGTGGCGGCCAAGGCGTGTTTGCCTTGAGCGCCGCTGAACTCGACGCCCATGCGGCGTCTTTTGCATGAGGAATTAACGCCCATGTCAGGCAATACATTTGGCAAGCTGTTTACCGTGACCACCTTTGGCGAAAGCCACGGCCCGGCACTTGGCGCGATCGTCGACGGCTGCCCGCCGGGGCTGCCCCTGTGCGAAGCGGATCTGCAGCGTGACCTGGACCGTCGGCGCCCCGGCAGTTCGCGGCACACCACCCAGCGCAAAGAAGCGGATCAGGTAAAAATCTTATCGGGTGTCTTTGAAGGCAAGACCACCGGCACGTCAATTGGTCTATTGATCGAGAATACCGATCAGCGCTCGAAAGACTATTCAAAAATCAAAGACCAGTTTCGCCCGGCCCACGCCGACTACACCTACCACCACAAGTACGGACACCGTGATTACCGCGGCGGTGGTCGCTCGAGCGCCCGGGAAACCGCGGTGCGCGTGGCCGCAGGCGCCATCGCCAAGCAGTACCTCGCGACACAGGGCGTGCAGGTGCGCGGCTACATGAGCCAGTTGGGGCCGATCAAGATTGATTTCGGCTCCTGGGAGGCCGTCGAGGAGAATGCGTTTTTCTGCCCCGACCCGGCCAAGGTTCCTGAGCTCGAGGACTACATGGATCAGCTGCGCCGCGATCAGGACTCCGTCGGGGCGGAAATTACCGTGATCGCCGACGGCGTACCGGTCGGGCTTGGCGAGCCGGTATTTGATCGCCTGGATGCTGATCTGGCGCATGGTTTGATGAGCATCAATGCGGTAAAAGGGGTCGAGATTGGCGCGGGGTTTGGCTGCGTTGCCCAGCGCGGCAGCGAACACCGTGACGAGATGACCCCCGAGGGTTTTCTTTCCAATCACGCCGGGGGCGTGCTGGGCGGCATTTCCAGCGGCCAGCCGGTGGTGGCGCGCCTGGCGCTGAAGCCGACCTCGAGCATCACCACGCCGGGCCGTTCGATCGACGTGCACGGCCAGGCGGTCGAGGTGGTCACCAAGGGGCGCCATGATCCCTGCGTGGGCATTCGGGCAACGCCGATCGCCGAAGCGATGATGGCCATTACGCTGCTCGACCACTGGTTGCGCCAGCGCGGGCAGAACGGTTCGGTAAGCGTTGATACGCCGCGCTTGATACAACGCTAGCGGGCACGGTGTAGTTGGCATAACGCTGCTACACTCATGGGAGTTGGTTGAGGAGTTGCCTATGAAGATTAACGTTGAGTTTGATCTCACCCCCGATGAGTTCCGCCAGGCGCTGGGTCTGCCGGACGTTGAAGCGTTCCAGCAGAACCTGCTTGAGAACATTCAGCGGCAAATGGAGTCCGGTGTTGAAGGGTATGACCCCATGAGCCTGATGCGTCCCTACCTGCAGCAGCCGATGATGCAGCAGGGACTATCACAGGGGTTGTCCAACTTCGGCACCTATCAGCAGATGATGCTGGATATGCTCAAGCAGGCCGGTAATGCCAGCAGCAATACCTCCGACGAAGAAAAGGCGAAAAGCAGCAGTAACACCTCAAGCGGATCGTCGGGCAGCAAGCCTAGCGATGCAAACGCATCGGCCTCGTCCCGCTCGAGGACCAAGCGGAAAGCGGAGTAATGCGGCGAAGGGGGCACGACTAAAGCAGTAACGTCGTGACCGTCGGTGTGGTTGCAAAGCACCCCGTCAATCATTACTCTTTTTGCAGTGCAGCAATTTGCGTTTATGTGAGTCGCTCAAGGCTCATGCCAAGGAACGAAAAGAGGAGCAGAAACGATGCAAGATAAAATGATGGACGCCTTCAACGCCCAGACACGCCAGATGTTCGAGCCCATGCGCAAGATCAACTCGCTGATGCTCAACAACATGGAAAAAATGACTCAGTACCAGCTGGAAGCGATGAAGCGCTACAGCCAGATGGGGACTGAACGTATCCGCAACGCTACCGATGTGCAGGATGCGGAAAGCCTGCGCGACTTCGGCACCCAGCAGGCAGCGATGATGAACGAGCTGTCCCAGCAGATGCAGGAAGACGCCCGCGTTATGAGCGAGATGAGCCTCGAGTTCAAAGCGGAAATGGAAAAACTTTTTGGCGAAGCGGGCAAGCAGATGGCCGACCAGGCCAGCTCCGCCGCGAAAGGTGAACAGCCCGCCAAGGCGAGCAGCCAGTCGTCGCGCAAGAGCTAATACCCCTATATCGCGGCGCCCAAGGGCGCCGCGCCTCATTTTGAGCCCTTGATTACCTGCCATCCTACGGGCTGCGTAAGCGTTGCCGCGCCGGTAAAGGAGAACGAAGATGTCAGCAGAGTGGGAATTACCGCCCCATGGCCTTTCTCAAGAAGAGCTGGACGCGTGGAACGCGCAGCTAAAAGATATTGGTGAGCAGTATCAAGGTCTCATGCAGGATCTGTTATCGCGGATTGCACCGAGCGAAGCGGCCGACTCGATTTATAGTGACATGCGGGAAAGCTTCGAGGCCGGCGCGCAGGCGCTGATGCAGAACCCGACGCTGCTGTGGGAGACCCAGTCGCGCCTGCTGCAGGATCAGTGGCTTTTGTGGCAGCAGGGCATGCGGGCCATGGCCGGAGAAGAAGTGGCGCCATTGGTGATGCCTGATAAAGGCGACCGGCGTTTCAAGGACGAGGCCTGGACCCAGGAACCCCACTTCATGGCCATCATGCAGCAGTACCTGCTGTTTTCGCAGATGGTGGATGAGCTGGTGGACAGCCTGAGCGGGATGGACGAGACCCATCAGCGCAACCTGGCCTTTTATGCCCGCCAGGTGGTCAACGCCATGTCGCCGACCAACTTTGTCTCGACGAATCCTGAAGTCATGCGTCGCACCCTGGAAACCAAGGGCCAGAACCTGGTCGAGGGGCTCGAGCGCCTGCGCGAGGACCTGGCCAATTCAGCCGAAGGCATCAATGTCCGCATGACCGACCGCAGCGCCTTTGGCGTGGGCGAGAACCTTGCCGTCACCCCAGGGGCCGTGGTGTATGAAAATGAGCTGATCCAGCTGATCCAGTACACGCCGACCACCGAAAAGACCTATAAGACGCCGCTGCTGGTCGTGCCGCCCTGGATCAACAAGTACTACGTGCTTGATCTCCGCCAGGAAAACTCGATGATGAAGTGGCTGGTCGACCAGGGACATAGCGTGTTCCTGATTTCCTGGCGTAACCCCGGCCCGGAGCAGCATGATATAACCTGGGCCGATTATGTGCAGATGGGGCCGATTGCTGCCATGGAGGCCATTGAGAAGGCCTGCGGCGAGAAGTCGGTCAACCTGTTGAGCTACTGCGTCGGTGGCACACTTGCGGCGTCAACCGTGGCCTATCTGACCAGCACGCGGCGCGGTCGCAAGGTGAAATCGGTCACCTATATGGCAACGCTTCAGGACTTCCGGGACCCCGGCGATATCGGCGTGTTCCTCAACGAGCGCGTGGTCGAAGGCCTTGAAGAGACCATGCAGATGAAAGGCTATCTGGACGGCCGTTCGATGGCCTACACCTTCAATCTGCTGCGCGAAAACGATCTGTTCTGGTCGTTCTACGTCAACAATTACCTGAAAGGCGAAACCCCGGCGGCGTTCGATCTGCTCTACTGGAATACCGACGGCACCAACCTGCCCGCCGGCACCCATGCCTGGTACCTGCGCCACATGTACCTGGAGAACAAGCTGGTCGAGCCCGGTGGTATCGAGCTTGACGGGGTGAAGATCGATCTCAGGAAAATATCGGCGCCGAGTTACTTCGTTTCGGCCAAGGAAGACCATATCGCCAAGTGGAACAGCACCTATTATGGCGCCTTGCTGCCCAAGGGGCCGTCCACCTTTGTGTTGGGGGGCTCCGGGCATATTGCCGGCATCGTCAACCCGCCCCATAAGCAAAAATATGGCTACTGGACCAACGATGAGCTGCCGGACAGCCACGAGGCCTGGCTGGAAGGGGCGACGTTTAACGAAGGCTCCTGGTGGCCCCATTGGCAGACCTGGATTACCGAGAACGGCTATGCCGATCCGGACCCGAAAAAGATGGTCGCCGCGCGCACCCCGGGTGAAGGCGAGCTTGAGGTGATCGAGCCGGCTCCCGGGCGCTATGTCAAAACCACAATTCCAGAGGTGCTGGGCGAAATACCTGAGGTTTCCTGAGTAGTTCAGGTCCACCTATCTCATCAAGCGTCCTGCCCATCGGCAGGACGTTTTGCTTTGGGGGCAGCGCCGCTGGCTGACAAGATGTCGCAGTCGGGTTGCACAAACCCAGGATCCGGCTATGGTAGCGATGCTTCAATAAAGCTAGCGATGTTTCAATAAAGCGTGTTGTCACCCCGTAGCGGCGTGCGTGATTTATAATGGTCAACCGGTAAAGCGGCGTTAACGCCCCTTCCTTGCATGGAGATACATCATGGTAAGCAATCTCTTCACGACGTCCCGGCGCTTGGCTGGCGGTCTGGCGGTGGCGTTATTGACCGCCGGTTATGCCTACGGGCAGGACGTGCAGGTGAGCGACGCGCGGGTAAGCTTACTGCCAGGGGAGCAGCCCGGGGCCGGGTATTTCGAGCTCTACAACGCGGGCGACGAAACCCTCGTGCTTGTGGGTGCCGACAGCGATGCCTTTGAAACCGTCGAGCTGCATGTCAGCTCGGACCAGGACGGCATGGCGCACATGCACGAGGTTGAACAGGTCGAGGTGGCTGCAGGCGAGCGCTTCGCGTTTGCCCCCAAGGGGCATCATCTGATGTTCATCGGACGCGAGAAAGTGCTGCAGGAAGGCGATGAGGTGGATGTGCAGCTTGAATTCGCCGATGACCGGCACCTGTCAGTCACGTTTGATGTGATATCCCCAGCATCGCTTTAAGCGCCTCCCAGGAAGGGTACGTCTCATGAATAAAGGTCTGTTGGTGACACTCGCATTACTCGGGCTGGCTGGCTGCGCCGATACCAGCTGGCGCACGGCTGAGACCCACGAGATCATGCCGCCGCTGGATTTCTCGCTGGTCGATGAAAACGGTCAGGCGGTAGACGCCGAGGATTACGCCGGCAAGGTCACGCTCGTCTACTTCGGCTATACCTTCTGCCCTGATGTATGCCCGATTACGCTTGCAAGGCTTGCCGGCACCTTGAACCGACTCGACGATGACGTGCGCGACGATATCCAGGTGCTGTTCATTACCGTCGACCCTGAGCGGGATACCCCCGACGTCGTCAAACGCTACACCGGCGCGTTTGGCGATGCGTTTATCGGGATTACCGGCGAAAGGGCGGAGATCGACGCGCTGACCAACCGCATGCGCGTCACCTACGAGTACGAAACGCCCAACGAGCGCGGCGACTACATCGTCAACCATACCAGCGCAGTGTTTGCGTTCGATCGCGAGGGCGAGGCCCAGTTTCTGATCCGTGACAGCCACCCGATCAATGACGCCGTTGCCGACATCAACCGGCTGGTGACCGAAAGTTAAGTGCTAGGCTACTGGCAGGCGACGGAGAGACTGCAGCGCGACTTATAGCGCCGGGAATTGATGTCCAGGATCACGTCATCGCTTTGCGTATCGTACATGAACGACGCGTAGCCGTGATCAGAAGCGTCGGTGCGGTAAAGCCCACAAATGGTGTAGCCGTATTGCACCTTCTGCAGCTTGGCAAGTTCGATCTCACCGGAGGTGTCGAGGGTTTGCGCCAGAGCGCGCTGTATATCCTCGTCGACATTGCTGTCGGACATTGCCTGCCCGCCAAAGATGACAGCGCCCAGCAGTAGCGCGAGGACCAGCGGAAGCGCGACGAGCAACAGAAAGGGCCGGGAAGTCAGCATGGCAGTACCTGTAACAGCGTTATCGACACCCGGCCGCATGCCGGCCGGGATGGCTAGTTTACCGTCGGCGAGCCTTGGGCACACCCACCAGGACCATGAGTGCGGCTAAAAGCCACACCGGCCAGCTGCCCATGCGGGTAAACGGTGTTAACCCTTCCATGGCGTAGAACTCGCCGGTCAGCGAGGTGGTTTCAAACTGCGGTGCGCGCTCGACGATATCGCCCTGGGCGTCGATGATCGCGGTAATACCGTTGCTGGTCGTGCGCACCACGTAACGGCCATTTTCCAGTGCTCGCAGGCGTGCCATTTGCAGGTGCTGGTGAGGCCCGATCGAGGCGCCAAACCAGGTGTCGTTGGAAAGCGTCATCAGTACGCCGCTGTCCTTGGCGCGGTTGGCCACCAGCTGCGGATAGATGATTTCGTAGCAGATGGCGTTGCCAATGCTCACCCCGGCTGCCTGCATGGGGGCTTGATCCGACTCGCCTTTGGCAAAGCTCGACATGGGCAGGTTAAAGAAGTCGATGGCGCCGCGCAGCATACTCTCCAGCGGCAGGTACTCGCCAAACGGCACCAGGTGCTCTTTTTGATAGCTGCCCTCGACATCGCCCACGCCCACCACGCTGTTGAAGTAGCGATTGTCGATATCGCGCTGGACCACACCCGTCACCAGCGCCGTGTCGGTGGGTAAGTTGCTTTGTACCCGCTCAAGCACCGGGCGCGCCTGGGTTTCCATCATTGGCAGGGCGGTCTCCGGCCAGACGATCAGGTCGACCTCGTCGGCGACCTCGCGGGTCAGGTCGCTGTAGGTGTTGGCGGCGTTGCGCTGGCCTTCGGGGGTCCATTTCTGCAGTTGGGGAAGGTTGCCCTGCAGCAATGCCACCCGCGTGGGGGTTTCGACCGGCGTGGTCCACTGCGAGGGTAGCGCCAGTGGCACCAGCCAGATGGCGGCCAGCGGGGCCAGCGTCCACCATTGGCGGCGCAGCAGTAGCGTCGCGCCCAGCGCCCCGCTCAGCGCGACCAGCAGAGACAGCAGGTACACGCCGCCAAGCGGCGCCCAGCCGGCCAGCGGCGAGTCCACATAGCCCGAGCCGAGCAATAGCCAGGGAAAACCGGTGAATAGGTAGGTGCGCAGCACTTCGCCCAGTACCCAGGCGCCGGCGAAAGTGACCAGCGCCAGCCGCGGGCCGGTAAAGCGCCGGTAGAGCCATAGCGTGCCGGCAAAGAACAGCGCCAGAACGCAGACAAACAGTGCGGTGAGAAACAGCGCGAGCGGCACGCCGGTATAGCCGTAGTCGTGAATCGACACGTAGACCCAGGAAGCACCGGTACCGAAGAGCGCGACCCCGTAGCACCAGCCCTTCAGAGCGGCCTGGGCGGGGGTCAATTGATGAAGGCCTGCAAACATCAGGCCGGCGGCCACCGGGCCCAGCCACCAGAGCTCGAACGGCGAGGCGGTAAGCGTGGTAAAACCGCCGGCCAGCAAGGCGGCGATGAGCTGTTGATACACAGCGGGAATGCTCCCCATGGCGAGATATCCTATCTAGCGAATGTCCTGGACGTTGAAGGCGTGTTGGTTAGTCGTCTTCCTGATCGTCGTCGCTGCTGTCTGGGCGTTGTTCCCGGTAGGCTTCGAGTAAGCGGATGCGGCGGTTGTCGGCATTGAGTACTTCGAATCGCCAGCCGCCGAGGTGAGTATGCTCGCCGCGCTGGGGCAGGTGACCAAACTGCTGCATCACCAGCCCGCCGATGGTATCGAACTCATCGTCGGAGAACTGGGTGTCGAAGTGCTCGTTGAAGTCGTCGATGGTCGTTAGCGCGCGGATGGCATAGTGGCCGTTGTCGAGCTCACGGATGTCCTCTTCCTCGTCGGCATCGTGCTCATCCTCGATGTTGCCGACGATCTGTTCGAGGATATCCTCGATGGTGATGATGCCTGCCGTGCCGCCGTATTCGTCGACTACCACGGCCATATGGTTGTGGGTATCGCGGAATTCCTTCAGCAGGCTGTTGAGTCGCTTGGACTCGGGGATAAACATCGCCGAGCGGACGATATCATCCAACTGAAAGGCATCGCGTTCGGCCTGGGTCTGCGAGAGCAGCGGCAGCAGGTCCTTGACCAGCAGGATGCCTTTGACGTCGTCAAGGTTTTCGCCAATCACTGGATAGCGCGAATGGCCGGTTTCCTGAATCAGCGCCAGATACTCTTCGCTGGTCTGATCGAGGGTGATGGCCGAGATCTGCGAGCGAGGAATGAGGATTTCGCGCACCTGCTGATCGCTGATTTCCAGGGCGCCTTCGATGATCATGATGGCGTCCTGGTCGAGCTTCAAACGCCCCGCGGCGTGGCGCAAAAATTCCAGTAACTCATCGCGTGAGCTGGGTTCGTCGTTGTCGCCGGAAAGGGCACCAAAGAGTTTCTCGAGCCAGGATCGTTGATTGGCGTTGCTCGATCGGTCTTCGCTCATGCGGGTAATCTCTTGTTGACGGACTCAGATGGAGTGACATGCAGGGATGTTTTATCACTGACCGGGGTCGCGATACCAGTTCGGGGCATGGACATTAAGTCGCATAGGGGTCAGCAATGCCCAGAGCCGCAAGCAGAACGCGCTCGCATTGCTCCATTGCCTTGGCCTCGTCGTCGTCCATGTGGTCATAGCCAAGCAGGTGAAGGGTGCCGTGAATCACCATATGTGCGTAATGATGCTCGAGGGTCTTGTGCTGCTCCTCGGCTTCGCGGGCGACCACGGTGTGGCAGATCACCAGATCGCCGAGTAGCGGCAGCGTCATCCCCGGTGGGTTCTCGAACGGGAACGAGAGCACGTTGGTGGGCTTGTCCTTGCCGCGGTAATCGCGGTTCAACGCCTGGCTTTCGCAAGCGTCGACAAAGCGAATCGTCAGCTCCTGACGCGCCTCGTCGGGATGCCCGGCCAGCACATCGCTCACCCAGCGGGTAAGCTGCGCCTGGCTGGGCAGGTCCTGGTCGTCGATGGCCGTCTGACGGTCGATCACGATGTCGCTCATTGAG